>Ga0316229_1001005_pt1 | contig 32034 bp, 28 predicted proteins | sample TBH18023metaG_FD_206011 | JGI IMG/M metagenome (GOLD analysis project Ga0316229, IMG submission 206011) | Freshwater microbial communities from Trout Bog Lake, Wisconsin, USA - TBH18023 | ecosystem: Environmental > Aquatic > Freshwater > Lake > Hypolimnion/Profundal zone | place: USA: Wisconsin... | reverse complement strand
CAAGCCACAGCGGCTACTGAACGAACCACGTGAAAAGGCCCGTCGTCGAATGGAAAGGAGGGCGAAATGAAGCCTGCGATAAGTTATTATCCCCTACCAAGACCTATCTTCGGGAAGTGCCATTCCAACCTGATATCTTTTATGGGCCCGGCTTCCACCTTGTGCAGTCGCTCCTCCAGTTGGTCGATGCGCCGCTCGGCCCGATACAGGGCCGGCCCCACCACCCGCAACTCCTGCTCCAGGTGACGGCAGTGGTCGCGGCAAGACTGTGCCTGCTCCTTGAACTCGTCGTAGCGTTTGAGCAACTGCCTGCCATCCATGGCCACGGACTCCTATCGCCAATATCGGCCCGACGGCATCTGGCCATGGAGGCAGAAATGACGGGAAGCGGTAAACAGTTACGTTGACAGGCCTTCAGCTTGGCGACGGCGGCCTTGAGGCCCTTTTCGAGCTTGCTGGAATCGGTCAGCAGCTCGACGAAAGCTGGCCGGCACGGATTGAACCGGAAGATGCCATCAAAAAATTCCCGCCGAAAAATAGTCAAATACTATTGACATAATGTAATGTTGAGATAACATTATGTAATGCACACCGACCAAAGGAGATCGAGGATGAATGCTGAACAGAAATGCGCCTGGCTGAGGAAGGATCAAATAAACATCCACGTGTTGGGGGACATAACCTTTTGGGGCGCGATCGTATTTCTTTCCGTCCGCGGCGCAACCGTCTTGACGCTCTACCGTCGGCACGTGGAGGCGGACAATGACTGAAATCACCAATTCCATCCGCCGACTGCGGTTTGACAATGGCGAGATGACACAGGAGGCATTGGCCCAGCGGGTCGGCGTGACCCGCCAGACGATCATCGCCCTGGAGGCGGGGAAATACACGCCGTCACTCGCTTTGGCATTCCGCATTGCCAGGGCGTTCAACAAACGTGTCGAGGATGTTTTCCAGTTCGAAGTGCCCATAAGGAACGAGACCTCAGAGTCATGACATAAATCCAAAGGAGCCAGACAATGACTAAAGAACCTTTCATCCTTGACGAACGCACCGTTGTAGTTGTGGATAAGAGCTACCGATTCGCCTGGGTCGCGCTCACGTTTGGGCTGCTGATTGATGTTGCAATCCGGAGCCTTATCCTGCGGCAAGCCAGTTGGGACCTCCTTGCGCTGGTGGTGATGGGCAACTTGGTGGCGACGGTCTACCAACGGGTTCAGCATGTACAAGCGCTCCCGCAACGGTGGTCGCTATGGCTTTTTCTAATCTCGACCGCTGCCGCGGTAGCAATCGCAGTCACTATGCGATTCCTGAAGATGTAGCGTCACCAGTCGTCGATTTGCCCGTGATCCGGACAGGCTCACGCCGCAATCGCCCGCAGGTCATTCTGAAGCGCCGCCAGGTCGAAGCCTTCCGGCGATTGCTTCGCCCCGGACGGGATGGCCGGCGACAGCACCGCGTAGAGTTCGTCGCAGTAGGCCCGCACGAACCGCTCGGTCATTCGCTGCTTGGCGCCCCAGGTGATCGCCGTCAGGCCGAACAGACTGTCGGCGTGGAGCGTGATGCAGGGCCAGATAATATGTCAAGTTGATTTATGTTGACTAGAAATACGGTGCGATTGATTTGCATGCGACCCAGTAACAGTTGGACTTTAATGGCCAGACCCTGCCAAAACCTAACCATCCGGCGAACTGTATCGTCGATCATTAACCGGTCGCGGGGGCGGTGCGATGCTCTTCGGCCGGGTTCTGGCGCATGAGGTTGGTCATGTTCTTGGCTTCCTCCACCGCAACGATAAGAAAGACGACGGCATCGACGTGGGTTGGTGTTACGCTAGAAATGTGATGGCAACTGGTCCAGATGTAAACCATGAGTATTTCGACCTCCTCCAGGTCGAAGCAGCCCGAAAAGCGCTCATCTTCCAATAATGACTATGTCGACACCTGCCGGCAAAACAACGGGAAAGATTGTCCTTGAGTACGCCCTCCGAAGAAGATATAATTAATTATTACCGTTGCACGCTCGTCGTAACGCTCAGGTGAATCATCAACTGTGCTCGCAGGTATCCAATGCAGGTATCCTTGACTTCTAGGACTGCCATTTTTGTTGCCATGGCCGCCGTTGCGATCCACACCGGTGGCGCACGCGGCGGGCCTTCCGATGCCACATCAGCTCACCTGACCGACCGCTATCTTGAGCGCGCCGAGAAGGCATGCGCCGAGATACAAGATCCACTCAAACGACCCGAGGCTCTCCTGCGTTTAGTGAATGCTTTTGCCGACGCCGGCCGGCTGGAGAATGCGGAAAGATTTGCGTTGGAATTGGATGGCATCAGCGCCAAATACGCTAGAATTGCCATTGCCGGCGCACGTGGACGATGCGCCGGCTTGGGAGAAGCATCGGCCTACGCGGATCGCATTGACGATGCTCAGGAGCGCGCTGCTGCGTACTGCAATATATTGCGACAGCGATCAAGAGCCGACCAACTGGAAGGATGGCGCGAGCTACGTGAGAAGAGACTGGAAGAATCGTCCGAGGGAGAACGCGCCATTGCTGAGTTGGCATTGGCCCTGGGTCGCGCTGGCGAATACCTTTCATCTGCCGAGGTGACCAGTTCAATCGTCACAGCGTGGCGAAAGGGGTGGACGCATTGCGAACTGGCGGACATCCGCAGCAGGGCCGGGGACAGGGAAGGCGCCATGACGGAACTTAAAGCTGCGGTCGGGATCGCTGCCCGCTTTTCCGCAGCCGATCGAAACGCCAGATACCTGCGATGTCGCATTATCGACAGCTACATTGCCCTCGACGATCCCCAAGGCGCCAGGGCATTTGCCGATGGTATTTCTGATGAGCTAGAGCAACAGTCACTCTATGCGCAGATGGCCAAGTTGGCGATCGCCCAGGGGAAGGACACGCTGGCAGGCGACGTGTTGGACCTAGTAAAGGAGCCTGGATTTCGCATGGAGATTCTTGAGGCGCGTGCAGCGGCGGAAGCAAAGAGCGGGGACAAGCGTGCGGCGCTTGCATCAATCGCGAGCGCGCGGGAGATCGGCGCAAGGGCCGGTTGGCCGCGCGCGACCCAGTCGGCCTTTCTGGCGAACGTAAGCTACTTCATGGCGTACTACGGGGATTACGAGGAACTCATCCAGTCCGTGAAGGCGCTTATCGAAGCAGACGATAGTGAGTATGCCCAGCTTGGTGAACTCCTCGTGCGCTCGGGTCGAGAGGTTTTCGCGGACAGATTGGCGGCGGACATGACGGACCCTAGTCGCAGATTTGCCGTCCTAGCCGGCGCGGCACATGGAGCGATAACGAAGGATGGGAGGCGGAGCCAAAGTATCCCGGCCACAGGACCGAAGAGGGCCCGGTAAACGGGACAGGCCCTAATGGCGGTGAAAGGCCAGTTAATGTACCGGCAAATGGGACAGGTGCGATTGATTTGCATACGGCCCAGTAACAGTTGGACTTTGATGGGCCAGACCCTGCCAAAACCTAACCATCCGGCGAACTGCATCGTCGCCCTTACTGGACGTCGACCCTGGCGGACATCCCCACCGCGGTAAGCGAAACCATGCCGTCCCGCTCCCCCGGAGTACCTGGGCGAGGGAGAGGCTGTGGAGTTATTTCTGCACACCTGCCAATCGCGTTCGCTACCCTGGCTAGCGGACTTCACAGGTTTCATCGGCGGCATACTTCACCTTGAGCACGGCAATGCGCCGGCTCTTGCGGTCGGCTACATAGATTTTGCCGCCGCCGGAGGCCACGGCATTGGGCGAAGTCAAGGGGATGGCCGGCTCGGGGATCAAGCTCTTGGGGCCGGCGGAGTCAATGTTGCCGTAGGCGCCGAGGCGGGTCAGTTCGTTGCCGGCGGTGTCCACAACGCCCACCGAACAGCGGAAGACATCAGGCACCAGAAGCCGGTCGTATTCGTCAATCCCAAAACGGCTGCTCATGCACGAACAACCGGGGTCGCCGCTGTTCTCGGTGCGGTTGGGGCAAATGCCGAAGCCGTGGTATTCCCACTTGGCCCCCGCCAGCCAGACGACCTGGCTGAGGTAAGCGTTGCGTAATTCCCTGGCGTCGGCGGGCACGCCGTCGGGCCGAGGATTGGCCCCGACAACGGGTCTGCCGCCGATGGTGATGTTCCCACCGCCCGGGCCGAACTTGAACACCGAACCGTACTCATAGAGATAAAAGTTCATATAGGGCCGATTCCAAGGCGGGCCATCGGGAGCTTTGCGCTGGGGGACCACTTTGTACCAGCCGTCATTTGGCCCCTGGCGCGTATACCATGCCTGCGGGGGTATCTGGTCCCCGAAATCCGCGGGATAGAGGCGATTGGCATCGTGAATGTTGATGCCGGCATAGACGTTGCCGGCGTGATCCACCGCCAGACCCGCGGCGGAATCGAAGGGGATTTCCTTGATAAAGTCATCGCGTTTGAGTTTGCCATCGGGGCCGAACTGCCAGAGGCGCATGGGCGCCGACATGTTGTTGTCCTGGTAGGCGAAGATGTCGCCGTTGGGAGCCACGGTCAAACCCTTGACGCCCACGTCGGGCAAGCCATTGCGGAACTTGATGGACAAGGTGTTGCCGCCGGTGGCAAACGGCAGGGGCTTGCCATCGGGCGTGTAGCGCGAAATCGTGTTGGTATTGTACCAGTCGAGGACATAGACATTGCCGTCACGATCCACGGCGGCCTCCGAGGCCTTCAAGAACCGGCGCATTTTGTCGGTCTTCAGGTCGATGGCCATGACGTATACTTTGGCTGGGTAATCCGAAACGTACAGGCGGTCGCGAGCGGCATCGACAGTCATGTACAAGGGGCAGTCAAATTCATCAGCCACTTCGGTGATGATGTTGGCGCCAATGGAAAGCTTGTTGGCGTCGTCGGTAATGGCAAAGAGCCCATCGTTGGCCAACCAGATGCGAGTGGGTGTCGCTGCGGAGTCCAGAGCCATAACCGGATTGACCCCCTTCAGATCCAGGCGGCCGATTTCCTTACCGGCAATTTCCTTGTCAAACTTGACCAGGGCAAAGGGCTCGGGCCGGTTGCTCTTGGTTTCGTTGGGCGCGGTCAAAACGTACATGGCGGAGGTCTGGGAATGAACACAGATGTACCTCGGTTTATCCACCTTGGTCTCGCCCAGGAACTTGCCCTCACTGGAAAAGGCCGCTACGCGGTTATTTCCGAAATCCGCCACCAGGACGTTCCCCGCCGCATCGGTGGCTACGGACTCCGGCAGGTTTAGATGCTCGCCGTCGGCTCCCGCTTCATCAGGCTTGCCGATAAAAACCGCAGGTTCCTTGTTATCCCAGGCCAGTTTGCCCACGCAATGCACCCCCTTGGCAGGATGATTGCCGCCGTACGCATCCAGTCCCATGCCGGAACAATACAGGGTCTTCCCATCAGGGCTGGCAGCCAACTGCTGGCGGCGCACGCCCATGCCATAGCCCATGACCGGACCGAGTTTGGGACCCACAAAAGCGAGCTCCGGCGGCGTGCTGCCATCGGTTTTGAGGGCCATCGCATGGCGCTCCACGGCCTGGTCCCACATGTCATTCGCCCCGGAGGCGAAAACGATCCAGCCCTGGCTGGTAATCTCCAGACGCTGCACGCGCATCCCCGACATAAACGGCGCGGTATCGGCAGTGTAACCGTTGTAGATAATCGGCACTTCCTTGCCGCCGGGCAGCTTGATGCGATCCAACCCTTTGACCTGCTCGGCCTTGAGCGTAGCCGGCGAAGGCAGAATGGTACGGAGATACTTTCCTTCCCGGTCGAGCACATATATGGACACGCCGCCATGCATACAGCGATTGGCCAGAACATAAAGCTCGCCGTTGGCGCCGACGCCGATAGCCGTCACGGGACCCATCGGCGGCGAGATACTGGGAATGAACCGATCGAGCTCAGCGCCAACGCCCAGTTGCACGCGAACCTTGAAGGGCCCGCCCGCGGCCGGTTGGGCGGCGTCATCCTTGCCATCCCATTCCACCGATTGTTCCAGCGCGTCGGCCTTGAGCATTTCCGGGGGATTCTTGCCTAGCGCTCCGGCGATCAAATGCCGGATAATCTCGCCTTTGGCATTCTCCACGGAGACGGCCACGTCGGTCTGGCGATCGACGGCGAAGGTGATCTTCGCGCCAGCGCCGGTCTTGGCCACCGTCGGCTTCCTGGTGAACGCCGGAGCTTGTGGCTCGGCCGCCAGAACACTGGAAACCGCAACCATGGCAACCAACATTAGCAGTAACTTATGCATGACCGTCTCCTGATGAAGATAGCTCGTTGCCAAAGGGGCGTTGTCCGCCCAATTTACCGACAATTTGCCGGCGCTAGGACGGAATTAGTGTAACCTTCGCTGGTCCGCATAGCAACGCAGGCCCAGCTTTGGATGGGCATCCACGGACACGCACAGGGAATATCAAGCAAGCACATCGGCCGGACGATCCGGATAACCGGTTACTCCCCGGGCCTCATCGAACTGGAGGAAGCGGCGGCGCGGCCGCATCTCGAAAGCGAAACGTTTGAGCCCGTCGCCGTCCAGAGCCGCCTCGCCTAGGGGCGTGCGCAGGCGCTGCTCCGCGGCCGAGCGCAGTTCGGCCAGCTTGGCCGGTTCCTGCTGAGCCAGGTCCAGGGACTCCTGCGGGTCGCGGGCCGTGTTGAACAGTTGTTCCCGGCCACCGTTGGCAATGAAGACATACTTCCATTCACCGGCGCGGGCCATGATCTTAAACCGCTGCGTGCCTGGGCGGCCGAAGCAACCAAAAAGCGTCCGGCGCGGAGCCGCCCGCCCGGCGACCATGCCCAGCAGATCAATCCCATCACGGAAGTCCGGCCCATTTCCGGCCGCCGTGGCCACCCCAAAAAGATCGCTCAGACATACCAGTTCGTGGCTCTTCACGGCCGCCGGCATCCGCGCCGGCCAACTCACCAGAAAAGGCACGCGGCAAGACGCTTCGAAGAAAGAATCCTTTTGCCATCCGTGATGGTCGCCCAGCAAGTCGCCGTGGTCGGCGCAGAAGCAGATGACGGTGTTGTCGGCGTCGGGGCGTGCTTCCACGGCGTCGAGAATTCGGCCCAGGCACGCGTCAATGTAACTGATCTCGCCGTAGTAACGGGCCTTGATGACGCGGGCCCAGCCGTTACTGATCTCCTCAGCCCAGACGGAATAATTGGTCCAGGGGACATTGTCGTCGGCGTGATCGACCGCCAGGTTGCTGCGGATGGGATCAGGCATGCGGTCGGGATTATACATGCGGTTATAAGGCTGCGGAGGGGCACAGGGCGGGTGCGGCCCGATGAAAGAAACGAAACCGAAGAACGGGCGGCCGTCATCGGCATGCATTTGCTCCACGGCGCGGTCGGCGGCCCAACTCTCGACGGTGATGGCCGCCGGCAATGGGCTCATCTGCGGCATGTAGTACATGTCGCCGCGCTCGCCTTGGAGCATGTCGATCCAGTCGTACTCGGGATGCTGATCGTGAATGAACCGGGCGAAGGCGTCGCCGGCACGCTGCTGGGGGTCGCTGTAGAGTTCCTCGCTGTGCAGTTGGACATCGAAGCCCATATTCTGATCCCAGGGCTCGGTGTGGAACTTGCCGATCCCGAAGGTGCGGTAGCCGAGCCGGCCCATCTGGCGAGCCAGGAACGGGCCGCAACGGTCCTCCATGGTGGCGGCCCAGGTAGCGGGCGGGTTGGGACAGGGGTTGGTGAAGACGCCGGTGGTAAGCGGAGCGCGACCGGTATGGAGCGAGTAGCGTGCCGGCAGACACACCGGGCAAGGGGTATAGGCATTGGTGAAGGCCACCCCCCGCCGGACCAACCGGTCCATGTTGGGCGTATAGGTGATGGAGTTACCCAGTGCGGCAATAGTATCGAAACGCTGCTGGTCGGTCATTACGAACAAAACATTAGGTTTGGTTGGCATACGGTTATCCCGAATAATAAGACCGTGAAATCGGCTCGGAAATATCTTACTGGGGCGTGAACTTTGGTGGCGGTTTGTAGGCCCAGACCCCGTTGCCGGCGACCAGCAGGGCCACCTTATTAACAGGATCGTACTGCAATCGCGCCCAGACATCGCCGCGGGCGACCAATCCGTTGACTTCCTGTTTGAGCCACTGGCCAGTGGCGCAATCGAAGGCTTCGACCCGAACGTCCGGGCTGGGATTTTCCCCTGGCAGCGAAACATAAAGGGCGGCATCCTGATCGGGCAGGTAAGCCAGCCCGCCCTTGCCGCAGGCTTTATCTAGATGGAAACGCTGCGTCTCGAAGCTGTCGGGATTAACCGTAAGCGCTTCATTGCTGATGATCATCACGCGGTCGGACTTGGGCAGATAAAGCATCTGAAGATTGTAAACTCCGAACTTGCAGATAGGCGGCTTGACGGGATGGCGCGACCAGGCCTTGGTCTTCAGGTCGAACTGACAGAGCAGGTCGCCATCTTCGCCATTGAAGCCCCACACGGTATCGCGTTTGCAATCGTAACAGCAGGCCTTGCCCACGCCGCCCGGGGCCCCGGTCTTGGCCAACTGGGTCCATTGGTTGTCCTTCCAGGAATAACTCCAGGTGTCATGGGGTTGCCAGCAGGTGGGCCTGATATCGCCCCAGCCCGGCCCGCAACCGCCGAAAATGAACATCGAAGCACTGCTGGTGACGAAACAGAGTTGGTTGTAGGTGTGCCGGGTGTATGGTTTGTCCGAATCCTTCAGCTTGCCGTTGGCGTTATCGATGTTGTCGTTGGTATAGCGGGCCTGGGCATCGGGCTCGTACATCTTTTTCCAGGTAAGCGTCTGCGGCGAAAAGGCGCAGACCTCGTTGCCCCAGTAGTCGCCGTGGCCACCGCCGAAAAGCAGAAACTGCTGGTTAACCGAATCAAAGGTCGCGCCGGAATAGGCCAGGGCTCCCCCCGACGTCGGCGCGAAGCCGGCGACTTTCTGCCACGTCCTCTCGGGGATGACGGCCAGAGTGGCGTTGGGCTGGAATCCAGCAGTGGCTGGCTGCGACGCCGGCGCCGCCGACAGACTCAAGGGAATGAGCAACCCCAGCAAGAACGATTGACGCCAAAACGCCGGTAGAAGACTTGATTTACGCAGGTGAATGATCATGACTGCACGCTCCTGCAAGTTACACGGTGGTGGTTAAGCCTGCCGGGGCAGAAGGGACATTCCTGTAATGGGGCCAAGTTTTCCCATGGTTACTGGCCGGCGACCGCCACAGACCACGATCGATTATCGCCTTCGCACGCTGCTCCGCAAGGTTGGACTCATAGTCCAACCTCGCCCTTTTTTAACGCTACCTCCATTGCAATCCTCATCTCAGCGATGGAAAATGCAGATTCAACATATTTAACATATTCAACAGAAAGGCCCCCATGCCTTGCGTCAAGCCGCTTCTGTTCGTCGTGTTGATGGTTCTCCCGCCCCTTGCCGCGTCCGCGGCGCCGGCTACGTCCCAACCCGAGGCGTATCAGGCCTGGCCGTTCAATGCCAAGGAAGCCGCCAAACGGCAGGACGAGACGGCCAAGGCTCTTGGCATACCCATGGAAATGACCCTCGACCTGGCCGACAAGGTGCAGATGAAGTTCATCCTGATCCCGGCGGGCAGGTTCATGATGGGCAGCACCAAACAAGACATGGATCTGGCCCATCAATTGAACGTCAAGTACGGCAACAAGGAGGGCATCTATGACAGCGAGATGCCGCAACACGAGGTTACGTTGACCAAGCCGTTCTACATGAGCATCTATCACGTCACCAAAGCCCAATTCGCCGCGTTCGTGGCCGATGCGAACTACAAGACCGGGTGCGAGAAAGGCACGGAGACTTATGTCTCGCAGGGCAAGTCCAAAGATGCCTCGTGGAAGAACCCGGGCTTCGAGCAGGGCGATGACCATCCCGTGGTATGCCTGAACTGGTTCGATGCCGATGCCTTCTGCAAATGGATGAGCAAGAAGACCGGCCGGACCATCGGCCTGCCCATGGAAACGCAGTGGGAATACGCCTGCCGGGCGGGGGTGGCGACGATGTTCCTATGGGGCGACGACCTTGGCGCCGGGGCGGGCTGGTGCAATATCTGGGACCGGACGACCCAAACCAAGCTGCCGAGCAGGTCCGGAACCCCCATATCCTGGTCGGACAATTACGTCTTCACGTCGCCGGTGGGCAAATTCAAGCCCAACAACTTCGGCCTCTACGACATGATCGGCAATGCCGAGCAATGGTGCGCCGACTGGTGGGGCAAGGATTACTACAAGAATTGCCCAAAGGTTGACCCCCCGCCGTCCAACGATTCCAGCAACGGCCGCAACCGCCGTGGCGCTTCTTGGTCCAGCAAGTGGCCCCGCATCGCCTTCCGGCAGTATTTCCGCCCCGAGGTCGCCAGCGACAATTTCGGCATGCGCGTGATCTGCACCGATGTCGAGCCAAAATGAACCGCCATCAATGAACAGGAAGCAGAGGTCAAACGGACACTGACAGGCAACGGCTTCCAGGAACTGGTGTATAGTCTTCAAACCAGGGACAAGGCAATTCACATGCGACGAATACTGACCATCTTGGCGGTTTTGATCCTGACCCACAGGGCATTTGCGGCTGGCGAGTCGCCATCCGTATCGTTTAAGTCCAAGCCGACAGTGCGAAACGCGCCATCGGGTGCCGCCGTCGAGGTTCAATTCGAACTGGCCGCGCCAGCCGATGTCGAAGTGGCCATAGTCGATGAGAAGAACCAGGTGGTATGTCACCTGGCGGCGGGCCTGATTGGTGGGGAAATAGCCCAAACCGTCCCGCCGCTCAAAGCCAACAGCCTAGCCCAGTCAATCACCTGGGACCGCAGGGACGATGACGGCAAGCCGGTCACCGGCAAGGTATCCGTCCGCGTCCGGGCCGGCATGACGGCCAGACTCGGCAAAATCATCGGCGACCAGGCCCGCTTAACCGGAAATGTCTACGGTCTGGCCACCGACGAGGCGGGCAACCTCTACGTCGCCAGCGGAGGGGTTTACTCCAACCTGCCAGTGTTCGCAATCAAAGTCTTCGACCGGAAGGGCGGGTATCTGCGAACCATCCTGCCGATGTCAGCCAGCCTGCCCGCCGAGCAGGCCAGGGAATACGGCCAGGCGAGTGCCAGCGTTGGACATCTGACGCCGGGAAACTTCGTGGCGCTGTCGCCGTACGTGCAGAGCGGCGGTATCGTCGCGTTCGTCGGCAATCAGGTCCGGGACGGCGTGCTATGGCTGCTAAACACCGATGGCCGGATCTGCCGGATCAAAACCGACGGCGTGCCTGTCGCATGGATGTCGGCTCCCAAGAGCGTGCAGCCGTCTGGCGGCCCGATGTGTTGGGCCGTCGCGCCGGACAACAAGACGCTCTACCTGGCCGGTTGGTGGAACACCAGCGACAAGAGCGGCGACGGCATCGTCCGGAAGGTGGAAGCAACTACGGGTAAGGCCAGTGACTTCGTCTCCATTGAACCAACCGGCAATAAAACCTGGGTCGGCGAAGTGAACGGCTGGTATCATTTCACCAACTGGGGCCGCAAGAACGGCCTGGCCGCCCTGCACGGACTGGCCGTCGACAAGAATAATCGTCTTTATGTATGCGACCGGGTGAACCAGCAACTGGCGGTCTACGACTCCGCCGGGAAACTGCTGGGCGCGACGGCCATTCAGTGGCCCGACCTGGTTTCGGTCAGCCCCACGGATCAGACCGTTTATGTCTGCACGCGCAAAGTGATCGACGGCTACAAGGCCATCAACGAGTTTCGCGTGGTCAAGCTGAGCAAGGCGGTAGATGGACAGGTTTTGGCCGAGATAACGCTGAAGGGCGCCAACGCCCCGGCGATGGCGGTTGAAGCTGCCGCAGCACCGGCCGTGATCTGGCTGAGCAACGTCACCGCGGACAAGGACCCCGAAGGCAAGAAGGGCACGCGTCTGGTCCGCATCGAGGACCAAGGCAAGGAGTTGGTGGTTACCGGTGAGTTGAATGATAAGCTGGCACCGGCCAAGAGCATCGTCAAGGTGTGGGCCGACCCGTTCAACGATGACGTGTATGTCAACGACGGCTGGTCGGGCCTGAGCCGCTACGACGGCCTGAGCGGCGCCGGCGGCCCCCTGCCCATTACCGCCATCGACCTGGCCGTAGGGCCAGACCACAACCTGTATCTTTACGGCCGGGCGGGCTGGAATGAGCCGATCTACCGTTGCGACACCGCGTTCAAGCCCGTACCGTTCCCGGGGACCGGCAAGCCGGAGACAACCCTGACCACGCTGGGCAAAACGGTCTACGGCCGCTTCGGAACCGGGTGGTCGAACAAGGGCCTGGACGTTGGTGCGGACGGCAAGATCTACGTTCGGCACATGTATGACTGGGACAAATACCACGTGACGGCCTTTGGCCTCGACGGTCGGGCAATCAAGGGCAACCGCGTGGCCGACGGAGTGGTCGGGCCGGTGCATGGCCAGGGTGGCGGGTTGAAGGTGGATCGGGCGGGCAATTTTTATCTCGGCTGCGACGAGGCCCCCAAGGGCAGTCTGAAGTTCCGGGCGATGGAGAGTTGCGTGATGAAGGTCAGTGCGGCCGGCGGCGGACTGGTGGACAAGAAAGGCGACAGCGACGGCCTGCAACTGGAGAAGATGTTCTTTGAGGGCGCAACGACGGTCTATCCGCACCTGTCGCCGCGGCAGGTATCCGGCTGCGTCTGCAAGGAAGGCCGATTCGACCTGGACGAGTTCGGCCGGCTTTACATCCCCGATGTGCTGGACTTCTGCATCCGCGTCTATGACAACTCCGGGAACCTGATCAGCACGCTGGGCCACTATGACAATGCCGACTCGCCACCACCGGCGGCAGCGCCTGACAATACGGCCGCCGCGGGGCCGGGCAAACCGGCCAGTGCCTCGGACATCGCCTTCGGCTGGCCGATGACCTGCGGCGTGAACCGCGCCGGCCGGCTCTACGTCGGCGACGTGCTGAACCAGCGAATCGTCCGCGTGGACCTGGATTACGCAACCGAGGCAACCGTGCCTGTGGAGTAGAACCGCGGCCCCAATCTGGGGAATGAATCTCCCGTCCGGTCAGGACAATGTTGTTCGGCAATATTGACCTTGGTATGTTACGCAAAAGGCCGACGACGTTCGTCGGCAAGGTTGTACGTGGGGATCACGGTTTAGACAGGATTATACGCCATGTCCGCCGACCAAAGCCTCGCTATTGCCGATGGCGTCCATGCCCTTACACCACGGGCGACATGGTCCCAGGCCGTCTGTCGCCTGCGCGACTCCATGGCGCGGGTGCCGGGGGCGCCGCTTTTTCGCACCGAATTCGGCTACTACTGCCAGGAGGCATGGCGGCAGCAGGGCATGCCTGACATAAAGTGTGAGAGCCCTGAGGCGGCGGAATTGTTCCAGTATGAACGCGAGCCTTCCGCGTTCGAACTGTGGGGTTTGGGCTGGTGCGAGCCTGCGTATGTGCCACGTTTCGAGGTCAAAATCATTGAGGATCGAGGTGACACCGAAGTGGAGCAGGACCGGGCCGGACGGCATGTGTTATATTTCAAAGGCCGGCGCAACGGCTTCATGCCCGAGTATCTCCGCCACCCGGTCAGTGATCTGCCCTCGTGGCACAGCCAGGTGGCCTGGCGGCTTGATCCGCGGAGCCCCGCGCGCTACGCCGACCTGGAACAGACCATGGCCGACGCCCGCGTCGCGGCGGCCCAGGGCCAGATGATCGTCCAGCGTCTGGCCGGTTCTTTTATGTACCTGCGGGCTATGCTGGGGGTTGAGGAACTTCTTTTCGCCTTCCACGATCAGCCCCGGCTCATCGAAACCGCCATGCAGCGTTGGCTGGAGTTGTCCGACGCTGTTACCGCCGCCCATCAGCGTTATGTCACCTTCGACCATATCTTCTTCGCCGAGGACAACTGCTACAACCACGGCCCGCTGGTCGCCCCGGACATGTTGCGCACCATGTTGCTGCCGTACTACAAAGAATTGCTGGCCCGCATCAGGGCCCGGCAACTGGACCAGAGCCGCCACATCTATATCGAGATCGATACCGATGGCGATTGTCGGCCTCTGATTCCCTTCTACATGCAGGAAATCGGCATGGATGCCATGAGCCCCTTCGAGGTCGCCAGCGGTTGCGACGTGGTGGCAGTAGGCCGGGAATATCCCGGGCTGCACATGCGCGGCGGTATCGACAAACGCGTGCTTGCTTCCGGTCGCCAGGCCATCGACGCCATGCTCGAGCGCATCATTCCCGCCCTGCGCCAGCGCGGCGGATACATCCCCGTGTGCGACCACGGGGTGCCGGCGGAAGTTCCCTACCAAGACTATTTGTACTATCGCCGACGTTGTGTCGAACTAGGCGGCTGATGAACCCGGGGCCGCTTCTAACATTGGTGCGCTGCTCAAGAGGCCGACGACGGTAGGCGGTGGAGTTGCATAGGGAAATCCCTGATCAACGCTGAACGAGATTGAAGGCGCCAAGTGCATGGCCATTTGCGCGGCGTGCTGGGAATCCATCAAGACCGGCCAGGCAGCCATGGTGTTCCATGAGTTTTACAAAGAACCGGGCCGGCACCGCGGGGCAAACGTCAGATGTTTTTATTCTTCCAGCAGCCCAGCCATCCCGCGATAAAAGCCGCCTGTTTTTCGCGAATATGCTCGTGAAAATGGACATGGTCGCAATAAATGTCCGGGCCGAGGTTGGTGGTGAACGTGAACAGATCAATGGACGGCACGCCCGCCTGCGCCATAACTAAGTCGGCCGCAGCGTTGTAGTCGGCGCAATCGCGGGCAAAACGCTGGAAACCCAGACCCGGACGGTTGTGCACGGCCTCGTCGCAGGGCGTTGTCCGAATCCAAACCAACCTGGCCGGCAGGCTTGCGACCACAGGAATAAGGGCGCGCAAATTCGCTTGGTAATCCTCCAACTTGACCTGCGGGTTTCCGCCGGTATCCGGGTCGCGTTTGATGTCATGGAGTCCGCAATTCACAAGCATCAGATCGGCGCTTGCGCCGCCTGATTCGGCCAGCGCCCTGGCAAACGCGAGCACCAGCGCGGAATCGCCACCGTTGGCGCCTTGTGGACGATCGAGGTTGAGCAGCGCCTCGGCAGCGCCTTCTTTGCGGGAATACTCCATCACCCCAGTTAAATACTTCTTTAAGTACGGGCCGTATTGAATGGAAATGCTGTCGCCAATGACATAAAGTTTCATGCGCTTTCCTGTCCGCTTAAAACATGTTCTGTTGTTGTTCAAATCGTCTGGCCGAGTGAGCGGTGGACGCAGTTGTAATAAATCCACCAGTCGGGAACAACTTGATTTGCCACATTCACGTTGATCATGACGCTGCCTTGTTGTTGGGGATTCTTCTAGTCTGCTTTGTGCCCTTGTCTACGGCTACCCTCTATTAAGAAAGCCGTCCTTCGGGGCGGCTTTCTTAATATTGCGCACATATCAAGCGTTGCTTCACTTCCTGCGACGGAGAGCGAGCAACCCAACAATGCCCAATCCGGCCAGCGTGAAGACGGAGGGTTCAGGGACCGGCACGGCAACTGTCATAAAAGTTGGGCTCGTCAAGCCGGTTTCGTAAGTAGTTGCCGTCGAACTGAGACTGCCGCCGGTATTGAGGAACTCGGCAATGGCGCCATTGCCAAATTCAGCGACGAACAGGTCGCCGGAGCCGTCAAACAGCAATCCGTACGGCTGGTTAAGCCCGGTTGCGAAAATCGTCTTGTTGGCGCTGCTGATTACTCCACCAGGGAATTCGTAAATGGAGCCACCATTAGCATCAGACACAAAGAGATTGTCACTGGCATCAATCGCAACGCCCATCGCGTTGCCGGCTACTCCCCCGTTGCCGTAATCGGTCAACGAACTGCCGGGGATCCCTTTTGAAACTGAACCATTGCTGGGGTTTGCCTTGAACAACACGCCCTGGCTGTTGAACGCCAACTGGCCGGAATTGTGGTTGTTGTCTAAAACCGTCTTGGTGCTGGGCGCAGTGAACTTGTAGAGATTGTCGTTGCCGCAACCAGAACTGACGTACAGATATCCACCGCTGCCAAACACGAGACCCATCGGACCATCCAGACCGCTGGCGTAGGTGGACTTGTTTCCACCCGGCGTGATTTGATAGATAGCGCCCTGACCTGAAGTCAGATACCTGTTTACCCCAATGCTTCCCACGAACAAGTTGCCGGAGGAATCATATGCTAATCCGGTAGGATTTCCCATGCCGGAATACAATGCTGTTGGAGTCGCGTGCGCTGACGCAATATTGTATACAGCTCCATTCCCATCCGTGCTCTGACATGAAACCAATAAGTCCTGAGCATTTACGGAAACTGCTCCAACAAGCATAAATCCAACAATAAATGCAATTTTACATGACTTATTCATAGTGATGTTAAGAATATCACGCATCTCTTTGGTTTGCAATCAAATTCTCCGAATATTTTTTCTGAACAATGATAACATGATTGCAACAAATAGATCCGCGCAAGGAGAACGCCTTGTGACGACTGACGCGTAGCTGAAACCTTTGGTCGCAAACCCGGCGTGCAATCCGCCCGCTACCCCTCCGCCACTTGGAATATATCCGGCAGGTCGGCATCTTCCCGCTGGCGGACATCGGTCACGCCATAATCAGTCCCAGGCGATGTGCCGGCGGACGGCCAATGGTAGAATGCTTCCGTCGAGCGGAAAGGAAAAACTGCAATGGTCGAGTACAAGACTCGCTGGTATCACTTTGTCGCCTGGTTCTTCGGCGGAGCATTCCTGGCCAACACGGTCCCCCATCTGGTAAACGGCATTTCCGGCAGCAGGTTCCAGAGCCCTTTTGCCTCGCCGCCGGGTGAGGGTTTATCGTCGGCGATGGTCAACGTGCTGTGGGGGATGCTGAACCTGACCGTGGGCTACGTGCTGGTGGCCCGCGTTGGCCGGTTCGACCTGCGGCAGACGAAACACGCCGTTGTTCTGGGACTGGGCCTATTGGCCATGGCAGTCATGCTGGCCCACGCATTTGCCAGATTTCACAGTTGTTCATAGGTTAGCGCGGCTGACTCGTGGGCTGCGTCGGGGACATGGGCAGCCCCATCATCTCGGCCAACAGCGGATGCATCGACTCAGCCCAGATCCGATAGCCTTTACCGGCCGGGTGCGTCTTGTCCTTCATCGCCCCGGGCAGGAACTGGCCGTCCTTCGCGACAAAACGGTCCCCGAGGTCGAGGTAGCGGATCATCTTCCCGTCATCCAACTTGGCGACGATGGCGTTGATATCGACAATCTGCCGCCGCCACTTGCTGCCCGCGCCCTGGCTCGGAAAGATTCCCAGCAGCAATACTTTGCTAGCCGGGGCTTTGTCACGCAGCGCTCGCACGCAGGCCGCTATGCCGTCACCAATATCCTCGGTCGAGTCGCTGCCGATGTTATTGGTTCCGATCAGCAGGACGATCACCTTCGGTTTGATGAACGCCGGATCGACCTCGCCGTCGAGCACTCGCCACAGTACATTTTGCGTCGTATCGCCGCTTATGCCGAAATTGGCTGCGTTCAACTGGCCGTAGTACTCCTGCCAGACCACGTTGTTCCTCCAACCTTCGGTGATCGAATCGCCCAGGAACAACAGGTCGATGTGGCCTTCCTTGACCCGGGCGAGGTTCTGCTCGTGCCGCTTCTCGTTATGTGCCTCCGGCTGGGTCGATGCCCCTAGATGCCCCGTCGGCACCCCTGACGATTGCGTGGCTGCCGCCCGCTCCGGCGGTGCCGTCACCGGCGCGTCCACGCCAAATGCATCCACCTGCCTGCCCAGACAGGCCGCCAGGGCCAACACCATGAATTTACAGGCTGGTTTAAGCATAAGGAACTCCAAGACCGCGCAGGAAGTCTCCGGCGCGGGACATGGCGTTGGGGGTGGGTTCCCAGGCTAGGTTGTCAGCGGGAATCTGGCCGAGGCGCTGGGCCTTGGATTGACCCAATGGGTGGTAGGCGTGCAGGGTGACGCCACGACAGTGGTGCAGGGTGCGGAAGATGGCGGCGACTGCCGACAGGTGCGACTCGTTAAGATTGATGCCGTCCAGCAGCAGACAGGTCAGGATGGTGTCGGCACCAAGGGAGTCGATGAGGCGAAGATTCTCCACGATCGGCTCCAGGGAAACGCCGGTGTTGGCCTTGTGGCGCGCGGAATCCGTGTCCTTCATATCCCAGAGAAACAGGCTGGTCAGTGGCGCAAGAGACGCAAAAGTCGCCGGAAGGCCAAAGCCACAGGTCTGGACGCAGGTGTGGATGTTCCGAACCCGGGCTCCGGCAAGCAACTCCATGGCAAATTGCGACTGGGAGGCCGGCTCGCCACCGGAAAGAGTCAGCCCGCCCCCGGATTCTTCATAGAAAACGCGATCAGGCTCAATCCTAGCCAGAACATCGGCGGCGGAGACTTCGGCGCCAGCCACTTCCAAGGCCCCGGAGGGACAGCCGGTAACGCACTGCAGGCAGCCGACGCAAGCGGAAACGTCATAGACGACACCCCCGCCCTCCATGCGGCGGGCGTGGTGGGCGCATGCCCTGGCACACCGGCCGCAGGCCAGGCAGAGGGCGGGTGACTGGAGCAACTGGAGCTCGGGGTTTACCGACTCGGGATTATGGCACCACTTGCAGCGCAGCGGGCAACCCTTGAAAAAAACCGTCGTGCGGATGCCCGGCCCATCGTGCGTCGAGAAGCGCTGAATACTGCAGATACGTCCGGTGGTTGCATTCATCGTTGCTCGGTGCGATTGATGATCATGTCTTGCCACTGCCGGCTCAGGGTGGCAAAACGGGCCGACCAGCCGGAAATACGCACCGCCAGGTGCTGATACTTTTCCGGATGGGCCTGGGCATCACGCAGGACGCGGCTGTCAACCACATCAACCTGCATGAAGATGCCGCCGAGGCGTACAAAGGACCGCAATAGACCGGCCAGGGCCGCCAGACCGTTTTCACCGGTGAGGCTGGAGGGGTGCATCTTCAGTTCCAAGGCGGTGCCACATGTCAGGCGGGAAAGGCCTAGGGAACAGTGCGACTTGATCACAGCCGTCGGACCGAGGCGGTCGGAGCCAGGGGCGGGAGAGAAGTTGGTGGCCAGGAAATCCCCTTCACGCGTGCCAGCGCTGGTCGCCTTGCGCAAGGGCATCCATTCGATCTCGCGGCCGAAGCTACTCACGCCGGGAGGCTGGAGGACGCCGTTGTCGCGCCGGGCGGCGGCTACCGCGTCGATAAAATCATGCAGCAGGCGGCGGACCAGCCCATCGGCCTCCGCGGAATCATTGCCGTAGAAATTGAATCGCGACCGGATGGACTGGCGCAAGGGTTCATGGCCAGCCCAGTTGGCTCGCAGGATTTCCACCAGTTCACCCAGCGACAGGCTCTTTCCCTGGTAGACCAGGTCGCCAATCACCAGCAGGCAGTTGGCCACATCCTGGAGCCCGCCGGCATGCGGCGAGCGGACGGTATAGCGTGCGCCCCGGTCGTTGTACCCGCGAGCGCGCTCGATACAGTCGTTCACCAGCAGCGAAACCAGCGTTGCCGGCCGGCCATTGACCGCATACTTGTCGCTCCCGGCGCTGATCCTGCCCACTTCCTGCCGCAGCCGCCCTATGAACGCGGTATAAATATCCTCAAATGAGACAAACTCCCGCCCCGCCCTCGTCCCCGCCTCATCATCCTCCGTCACCCCAAGCACCTTCTGCAGCAGGGCCAGGGTATCGAATGGGCAGTAGGAGAAATTTGTGAACCCGGGTATGAGGACTTCCCAGCAGCCGTCGTTGGTGAAATTGCGGGCCTCCGGAAGCGGATAGCCGAATGCGACAAGGCTGGTGATTATCTGGTCCTCGTTGTAGATGGCCACAGTGCCGCCGCCGAGGCGCTGGACCTCGGCGACCCGGCGCACCAGCTTGTCTGGGGTACGGGAACTCAGACGCACGGCGATGGGGAAGTCACTGATGCGCAGTTCTTCGACGATATCGAGCACCAGGTAAGTAACCTCGTTGGCGACTTCGTTGCCGTCGGCGTCAATGCCGGCCAGGATGATGTTCTGGTAATGCTGGCCATCGCCTCCCGTGGGCGAACCTGGGGCCCCCACCCAATCGCAGCCGTTGATCCAGAAATGGGCCAGCAGTTCGCGGGCTTCATCAAGAGTGATCCTGCCGGCATCGAGGTCCTTGCCAAGATAGCCCCCCAACATCTGGTCGATGCGGCCGATGCCAGGCCAGTTGCCGCAGAGACGCTGAAAGCTGAAGAGAAACCAGAGCGACTGCACAGCCTGGCGAAAATCAGCCGGGGGATTCTCAGGGACATTCTCAAGCGACCGGCGAACGAGCTGGTATTCCTGGCGTTCGGCGCCGGCGGAATTGGCGATCAGTTCATCAAGCAGGTCCAGGTGGCGGGCATGCCAGACCCCGGCGGCATCAATGCATTGGCGCATCGCTGCGAGAAAATCCACGCCGCGGGCATCCAGGTCCCCGCGGGCAAAGCGAGCATCAATGCGTTGGCGCAGGCCGCTATAGCCGATTTGCAAAGCCATGTCGAAGCCCAGCGTGGTGTGGCTTACGCTGCCATAAGGAATATTGCCGTCAGGGGTACGAACCGGGACTTTATGATTGGCCGCCTGCAGGAGGGTCGCGGCGCCTATGACCTTCTGCCCGGGAAGAATCCGCACTGGAGCATGCTCCGCGATGAGGCGAATGCCGCGGGCATAGCGATTCTCGTCGCTGAGATCATAGGTCTGGTCCTGCGGGGGGAGGGTAACACGTAACTCGGCCAGTTGCCGGCCCCAATGGCCATCGAGGGCCTGGCTGGCCATGTCACGCGTACGGACTGACAGGCGATAAGCGGTCATGGGGTAGCTGCGAGTTTCGCCAAAAGCCTCATGGCTTTCAAGGACAATCAGAAGAATGGTCACGCGCGGCGGAACATAAAACGTTGACGCCGCTACTAGTTGTTTTCTAGGTGCGTCCCAGTTCCATTGAAGGTGCTTCTTGCGCTGCCGATGGCCAGCGACTATTTCCACTTCTTGGGTACGTCGGCTACCCGCGGAAACCCCGGCATCGTCATCGACCTGGCCGCCAGAGCGCAAGCCGATGCCATGATCCACGCCGGCGACTTCGGTTTCTACGATGATGCGAGCTACGAGCGGCTTTCCGAACGGGATATCCATTCAGTCAGCGGGCGAGGCCGCTGCTCAGGCGATCCTCTTGCCCGCTTCGGGGCCGACCGACTGGTCGTAGACCGCTTCCACCGTGATCTTGACCAGGTATTGCAGCGGCGGGAGGCCCTTGGGCGAACCTTTGAGCTGCTTGGCCATTTCCTCAAAGATCGGCCCGGAGGTGAGCATCTCCGCCCGTCCCTTGATCTGGTAACCTTTGGCAGTCGGCGGGTCGATGACCGTCACGGCCACCAGGGGATTCTCTTGAAGGTTCTGGCGGGTCTTGAGGGAGAAAAGGTCGGCGAATATCACATGCTGATCGTCGAGAACCTTGAGCGAGCCTTTGGGCGTGGCGTTGGGCTCGCCGCTCTTGCCGGCCGTGGCTACCCACCCCAGTTTGCCCGGGAGAAATTCCTGGACGTGCTTCGGTATGCTGACCATGGGCAGACTCCTTTGGTAAAAACCTGTCACACCGGCGCGGACGTGACTTGCTCCATAGGAAGCCGCCCCGTTCGGCCGCGCAGGAAACGAGACGCCATTTCACGGTTATTGGCCGTTGCTGTCAATCTTACGGTGGCTGATTTTGGGTAATTGTGGATGTCCCCATTATTGTCCCCGCTCTCATTTGGCTTCACAGGTTTCCTCGGCCGCATAAACCAGCTTGGCTCGCAGTAACCGACGGTTGATCGTGTCGCCGATATACGCGTACTTGTCGGTCACTACCACGCCGGCGGGCCAGGCCATGGCGATTTCCGGTTCGGCAAAGGGGCTTTTCGGGTCTTTGGCCAGGCGGGGACGGATCAGGCCGGTCTTGGGATCCTTCACCGGTGAATCGGACCCGCAATTTTCCGGATTGCCGTAGCCGCCGAAATTGATAATGGAGTTGCCGGCGGTGTCGATCACACGGATCTGGAAGAGGCAGAAGTCTGGAAAGAACGTTCGGCCGAACTCGTCCACATCGAATGTCGTATTCTCACAATTGCAGCCGTAGAAGCCAATATGCCCGATGCCCGGGTGGATCCATTCTGCGCCGGTCACCTGCACAGGCTTGAGACTATTATTGTAGTAGTCGGCATCGATCGTCTTGAGCGTGGGATCCAATTGGGGTTCGCCAACAAACGGGACGGGCCCATGGTCATATCCCGGCCCTGAACCAAAGTGGACCATCCCGCCTTTGGGGCTGAATTTTACAATGCTGCCGTACGTTGAAGCGGCCACACCGTTGGCACCGATCCTGGCCTTGAGCTCGGGCGGCATGTCCCACCCCTTGGGTCGGACAACCTCCGCCACATAGATATTGCCAGCCGCGTCGAACTTGGGCCCGACGGCTGCATCGGAAAGCCACCAGATGATAGGCTGACCGACGGCCGTCAAGCGTTTCCCGCTTGGCAGGTACTCATGCATGGCTTTGCTGGTTCGCCCGCCGGGGTTTGCGAAGATGTAAGGCTCCAGCACGAACAGGTGACCATCGCCCCAGCGCACGCCCAGCGTGTGCGGCAGTTCGCCCATAGCCACCGGAATATAGGCCGACCCTGGAGGTTGCATGGCGCGGTCACGGTCGTTATAGGACACCCCCTCCTCCAGGAGCATCTTCCGCGGTTCGGCAAATGGAACGGGCTTGCCGGTGCGGTCGAATTGCATGAAGGCGTGCGGCCATCGCAAGCCGTAGAGAAGACCATTAGGCGCCGGTGCAAGTTCTCCGCCTGTGCCGCCGCCCCCCTTGAGTTGTGGAATATCGAGTTGTTCCACTTTGTCAGAAGCTTCACTATAACGTTCCCATATTCCGCCAAAGTTGCCATTCCGGTAATAAAGCTCCCTGGTCTGGCGATCCACGACCAGTCCAAGATAACACTCCTCCGTCATCCCTGCGGCACGCAATCCTTTGGAGAGTTCCTGGCGTTCAAACTTGCCGTCTTGATCCGTCACCCGAATCAACTGCCCTTCTCCACCAGCGCTGATCCAAATCACAGCCGGGCTGGCTGTGGCATCCACAGCCATGGAGTGCGCCATGCTCCTCCAGCCGCTACGCGCGATTTCAAGCCCTTCACCAACCTGCTTGGCGTCTTTCCAACCGTTAACGCGGACCAATTTGGCGCCAGCCTTGGTGTCACTGGAAACATAGATCGCGCCGCTGACAGTCGATACGCCGACCCATCGGGGCGCATCCGTTTTGAATTCGGCCTTATATTTGCCATCCGTCTCGCCAACCACCACCACCCGATTATTGTCCGGATCGCAGATCAAGAGGTTCCCCGTGCCATCGCCGGTCATCCCCCCGGGCATTGCACCGAGATGCGTCTGATCGTTGCCAGGCATTTTGGGGTCGCCGAAGAAAATCTCCGCATCGGTGCGTCCTGGAGCACGAAGGCGATAAACAGCACTCAGGCATGATTTCGCATATTGCCCTTCGCTCACACCGTTCAGGAAAAGGTGCTTGCCGTCGGATGTCCGCCGGTGTCTCGCGGTCGATCTGCTGGAGAAACTTGATCCACTCCTGATGGCGATGGCGGCTCATGCACTGGCCGATCACACGTCCCTCTGCCACTTCCAGGGCGGCAAACAGTGTCGTGGTTCCATTGCGCTCGTAGTCGTGGGTCATCGTTCCGCATCGCCCCTTCTTCAGCGGCAACGTCGGCTGCGTCCGATCCAACGCCTGAATCTGGCTCTTCTCGTCGCAACTTAGCACCAAGGCGTGTTCCGGCGGATTCAGATACAGACCCACAACGTCCGTCATTTTCTCGACGAAATGTTTGTCGTTGCTGACCTTGAAGGTACGTGACAGATGCGGCTTCAACTGACTCGCCCGCCAGACGCGATGCACCAGGGAATGACTCAACCCCAGTTCCTTGGCCAGCGTCCGCGTGCTCCAGTGGGTGGCGTTCTTGGGTTTATGTTGTGTCGTCCACTCGACGATCTTCGCGATAGCCTCAGCATCGGCCGGTCGGCCACCCCGCGGCGCGTCCTTCTCAATTCCCGCCAGACCGCCTTCGGCAAAACGTCGCCGCCACAGGTTGACCAGCGGACGGTTAGTTCCCAGTTCCTCGGCAATATCCTTGTTCTGCCTCCCCGTGGCAGCCACAAGCACGATCTGCGCCCGGAGCACCAACCGTGCTTGCGTACTGCGTCCTCGGGACCAGCGTTCCAAAACCTGCCGGTCTTCCGGCGGTTACGGCGGCGGCAAGCACGAGCAGATAGACGAGGGTTCCGGGCAGGGTGACGGGCACTGGTCCCCAGCGGGACCAGCGGCTTTGCAGGACGGCATCGCAGGAGGACTTGGGACCGCAACCGGGAAGGCCGGCCCCACGGGCGCGGCGCAGCAGCCAAGCCGACAACACTGTGGCCGGCAATGCCGCCATTAGCGCCAATATGGAAGAGGCCGACTCCGACACGATGGGCGTATTATCGCCGGGGCAGGAGCGACTGCAAATTCAGTGCTCAGTAATCCGTCGCCGGGGCTTGTACGCGTGGTGTGACACTATGACTTGCGATGTGAAGATCTTCTCCACCTCCAAACCCTCGGAACCGAACTAAATTTTCACACAATTCTTTCCCCCAGGCTTCGGGGCGCGCGTTCGGTATCCGCCGCGAGGTAGCTGGCGCCCCAGAGCCAGAAGAGACCGCCCAGGACCATCATGCCGCAAACCAGGGAGAAGATGAAACCCCAGCCCCAGCGGCCACTGATGTAGCCCAGAAGCGGCGGCGAGGGGACATCGCCCAGGACGTGGATCAGGAAGATATTGAAGGCGAAGGCGGTGGCCCGCATCGAGGGATGGATCACGTTGGCCAGGATGGTGTTGGAAGGGCCGGTGTTGAAGAAAAGCCAGAAAAGCGCCAGGGCAAGCCATATCCAGGCCCGGGGGAACGGGGTGCGGAGCATCAGGAAGATGCAAATGACCGAAAGGAAGATACCGGCAGCGGAAACCAGAAAATAGGAGCCGGCAAAACGCTTGCGCAGCTTGTCGCCGACAATGCCGCCTGCCAGGGTGGCGGTAACGCCGGTGACGACCATGATGATGCCGAAATAGCGGTTGACCATCTCCAGGGAACCAACCCGCCGGGCTTCATTGAGGTAGCCGGGCATCCAGAAGGCCATGCCGCCGATGGCGAAGGTCATCGCCGCCATGCCCAGGGTGTCAAGGACGTAGGAAGGGGTCTTAAAGAGAAGGAAGTAGTCAGCGAGACTGACCTTGTGGGCTACTGCGGCGTCGGACTGGCCGCGTGGAGGGTCCTTCATCAGGAAGCAAAGCACTGCCAGGAGGAGACCCGGAGCCACCACCGCGAAGAACGCCCCGCGCCATCCGAAGAAGGAACTGAACATACCGTCATGAGTGAACATGCCGCCAAACACGTATCCCAGGGCGCTACCGACAGGAATGGCCATATAAAACCAGGCCAGAACGGAACTGCGACGGCGCAGAGGGTAGAGGTCGGAAATAATGGTGGGAGCCGAGGGGCCATAGCCGGCTTCGCCGATTCCGACAAAGATGCGCGTACACCAGATGGCCGCGAAGGCAATGCCCAATCCCGTGGCCCCGCTGGCCAGACTCCACAGGCCAACACTGATCCCGACCAGCAGCCAGCGCGACATGCGGTCGGCCAGCAATCCAAAGATAGGCGCGGCGAGGGTATAGGAGATGAGAAAAGCCATGGCCAGCGAGCCAGTCATCGCCTTGGCGGCGGCTTCGGTAAGCGGATGCCCGGCGGCGAGAGCCTTGCCCTGGATGAATTGGCGTATTTCCGGCTCGACGGCGGCGAGAATGTAGCGGTCCAGGTAATTGAAGAGATTGATCCCCGCCAGCAGAAACAGCGCCGTCCGCGCCCCGGGCAGCGCGGCGTCGGCAGGCTGAGGCGGAGTTTCATAATCGCGAACCCGCGACATGGCCGGGGCATGATGTTCGCGGAGACGAGGAAAAGCAAGGGAGAGGCAAGCGAGAAGAGCGGAACACCTGGCCTTTGGGCGCAAGGATGGGAGTTTCGCCAGCCAGTGCGTGGAACTGGACAGGCTGTGCGCAGGGGCGAGCATCGTTTCCGGCCCTGGCCGAGTCGCGAAATCCGGCGCTGGGACGGCTACGGACCTTCCGGGTCCATGGAGGTAGGCGGGGCGATGCTGGGCCGGGGATGCTTGGCCAGGCCATGGCTGATCCGGCCCATACTGGACATATCCTCGGGGCGGACCTGGGCGGCCTGGCGATTCTCACGGCGGATGGCATCGTAGACTTCCTTGCGGTGGACGCTGATTTCCCTGGGGGCGTTGACCCCCAGGCGAACCTTGTCGCCGCGAATGTCCACGACGGTGATCTCGATGTCATCGCCGATGATGATGGTCTCATCCCGCTGCCGGGAAAGTACAAGCATGTTGGCTCCTTCCAGCGAAACCCGAGACGTCCGGACGAATGCCGGGGAATCAGGTCCGCAACAGGCACGACTTCCGTGTCGCGTCAACCCCGGACCGCGGCCCGCGGGCTGACATAGGTCGGTGCCGCCTGCACGAGCAGGCCGCTCCCGGTAAGCACAGTGCCCAAAGAGCAGGTCGGTTCGGCCGCCGGTTTCCATCCGACGGCGCCTGTTTGGGGCACGCTGCCAGGCGCAAGAGACCAAAGGTTCTCAGGCGACCTTGGCCAGGGGCAGGGCGCTGGGCAGTTGCATCAGCGGCTGCCGGGTCGACCATTTCCGTTCGCCAAGAACAACCTGTTGGGCCAGGTTATTCTGGACGTTGAAGACGATCGGGCCCAGGAAGTTGCCGGTCAGCCAAGCGCCGATCTTGTTGCAGATCACGAAGATACGGGCGAAGGCGACATCGGACAGGGCAAGCTCCTGCCGTATCTCTTCTCGGAAGGGAACCTCATAATTCTTGAAAAATTGTGCCGGATTGGCAACGACGAAGGCAAGTTCCCCGTCTTCGACGCTCTGGAGCCAGAAGAAGTTGTCTTCCTGGCCCCCTTCGAGGAGCGCGTAGCGGGTGAGGTCGGGGAAACCCAGCAGCCCGTGTCGGAAGGTGAGGATGTGCTGATCATCGACGGATATGCGGCCGAACCGCGTGGTCTGAATCTCCATGCGAACTCCAGTTCGTTGGGCGGCCCTGAAAACCATCGCTTAACGCGTGACGGTTCCAATCAGGCCGCTGGACCATCCGCGGCATCCACCGCGGACAAGAAATAACGGGCTCTTGCTCGCCAGGCAGATTGCGCTCGCACGGCCTGGCCACCGGCCTCGGTGCGCCGCCAAGGATAACCCCGGCACGGGGTGGGCGGGCGACCGGGGCGGCTGGTGCTGGGCCGATCGCGCAATAGAGTAATCGCGCCGAATCCGCGCCTCCCGGCAGTTTATGCCGCGTAGCGCGCGGATTTTATAGTTTTCCAAGCGGTCTCAGCCGACAACCTAATCCGATGCAAACAGCGCGCCGGAAACAGCGATACCATGCAGAAAAAACAGATTTTAGTGGATATTCGTGCCTGCAGCCGATGAGACGTGAGATCCTGCCGCAGCGAAAATCAACAGGATGGCTCGTTACGGCGTTGCGTGAAATCGGTATTTTTCTTTGGTCAGCCGGGCGGGTTATTCCCCTTGCATCCACGCCGCGCTGCAACATTATTGCTTAAGTTCGTTGCCTGGCAGCGCTTGCATAGGAGCAACGAGTCGATTATGGTTGTGAGTTCCCTGCATTGCCGCGTGTGCGGCAAGGGCCCTAATATGACCGGCAGGCCGGCATACCTGGCCGCCTGGTGTCTAGGAGAATACGTACCATGTCGATGAGCGTTGAAACGAAGAACCAAATCCTTGGCGAGTACAGAATTCACGAGAAGGATACCGGTTCCCCTGAAGTTCAGATTGCCCTGCTCACCAAGCGCATCACGGAGTTGACCGAGCACCTCAAGACGCACAAGAAGGACCACTCCTCACGCCGTGGCCTGCTCAAGATGGTCGGCCAGCGCAACAGCCTCCTGAAGTATCTGACCAGGGAGGATCGCACGCGATATACGCAGATCATCGGCAAGCTCGGATTGCGCAAATAAGGGTCAAACCCCCGCGAGGCGCGTCATATGGCGCGTCCCGGCCCCACCGATCATCGCGGGGTGTTTTGCGGCACCGGCACGATCGTTTAAATCGAGTTTTACCCGCCACTTAGAGCCGCCTGAAGCCTTCTTGAGGCCTCTGGCTACAGAATGCGGCCAAGGGCTGCGGGATGCCACAGATGCACAAAGGCACGCATTGCCAAAGACGCGTTCATCCAGGCCGGAAAGACCGGACTGGGGATTGTCGCCGTGCCTGCCTTTGTCCATCTGTGGCCTGTTGTTGTTCCCACCCCTAGAGGCCGCAGAAGGTGATTTAGCACATGCAAGCTATTCGAGTTGAGCGCCAAATCGGCGGACGGACTCTGGCCATCGAGACCGGCACCTACGCCAAGCTGGCCGGCGGATCCGTCACTGTCCAATATGCGGATTCGGTCGTTTTCGGAGCCGTGGTCCGTGCCCAGCCGCGCGAGGGAATAGATTTCTTCCCCCTTCAGGTCGATTATCGCGAGCGCCGCGCCGCCGCCGGCAAGTTCCCCGGCGGGTTTATGAAACGCGAAGGCCGCCCCACCACCAAGGAAATCCTCACCGCCCGCCTCATCGACCGGCCGCTGCGGCCGCTGTTTCCCAAGGGATTCATGGATGAGGTGCAGATCCATTTGAACGTGCTGGCCTTCGACGGCCAGAACGACCCGGATATCTTCGCCGGCATCGCCGCCAGCGCGGCGGTGGCCATCAGCGACATTCCCTTCATAACCCCCATCGCCCATGTGCGCATCGGCCGGGTCAAGGGCGAATTGATCGTCAACCCCACGGTCGAGCAGCTTGAATACAGCGACATGGACCTGGTGGTCGCCGGCACCAAGCACTATGTCAACATGATCGAAGTCGGCAGCCGCGAAGTGAAGGAAGACGACGTGGCCGACGCCATCAAATTCGGCCACGACGTGATCATCGAGATCGTCGGCGCCATCGAAGAACTCCAGAAGAAGGTCGGCGTCGCGAAAGTCGGCGATGTCAAGCTGCCTGATCCCAAGTTGGTGGCGACCATCAAGGCCAAGGTGACCGACAAAATCCGCGAGGTCAAGGGCAAGCCCGGCAAGGCCGACCGCGCCGAGGCGGTGCAGAAGGTTCTGGAAGACCTGCTGGCCGAACTGGCTCCCGCCCCGACCGATCCGGCCACCTCCTACCTCCAGATCGTGGCCCTCAAGGAAAAGCAAAAGCAGATCCGCAACGTGTTCGTCGAGGTCGAGGAGCATGTGACCCGGCAGGCGATCCTCAAGGGCGTGCGTCCCGACGGGCGCACCTACGAGCAGATCCGGCCCATCTCCTGCGAGGTCGGAGTCTTGCCGCGCGTTCATGGCTCGGCGGTCTTCACCCGCGGGGAAACCCAGGCCATGTGCACCGTCACCCTGGGCACCAGCTCCGACGAGCAGATGGTGGACGGGCTGATCGAGGAATACAGCCAGAAGTTCATGCTGCACTACAATTTCCCCAGCTACAGCGTCGGGGAAGTGCGGCCTATCCGCGGGCCCGGCCGCCGTGAGATCGGCCACGGAGCCCTGGCCGAACGCAGCCTTATCGCGGTTCTGCCCCCCATCGAGAAATTCCCCTATACCGTCCGCATCATCAGCGACATTCTCGAATCCAACGGTTCCTCGTCCATGGCCAGCTCCTGCGGCGGCTGCCTGGCCCTGATGGACGCCGGCGTACCCATCACCCGGCCGGTGGCCGGCATTTCCGTCGGCCTGGTCAAGGAAGGCGATCAGACCGCCCTGCTGACCGACATCATCGGCGAGGAAGACCATTTCGGCGACATGGATTTCAAGGTCTGCGGCACCAGCGAAGGCATCACGGCGATCCAGCTCGATATCAAGACCGAGGGCATCGACCATGACATCATCCGCCAGACTCTGCACCGCGCCCGCCAGGCCCGCCTGGCCATCCTGGAGCGCATGGCCAAGACCCTGCCCGAACCGCGCAAGGAGATCAGCCAGTACGCCCCGCGGCTGCTGACCATCAAGATCGACCCGCAGAAGATCGGCAAACTGATCGGTCCGGGCGGCAAGAACATCAAGAAGATCCAGGAAGACACCGGCGCCCAGGTGGACATCGAGGACGACGGCACAGTCTACATCGCCTGCGTCGACGGCGCGGCGGCCGAGAAGTGCCGCGACCTGATCGAGGCCATGACTGCCGAGGTGAAAGTCGGCAAGATCTACAACGGCACCGTGGTCAGCATCAAGGACTTCGGCGCCTTCATCGAGATCGCCCCCGAGACCGACGGCCTGTGCCACGTGTCGGAGCTATCCGACCGTTACGTGGAGCGGGTTACCGACTTCGTGAACATGGGCGATGCGGTGAAGGTCAAGGTGATCCTGATCGACGACCAGGGGCGCATCAAGCTCAGCCGCAAGGCGGCGATGCAGGAACTTGGCGAACACGATCCCGAGCCCGAAGGCGGCCAGCAACCTCCCGAAGGCGGCTCCGACGAAGGCGCTCCGCGCCGTGACGACGACCGCGGCGGACGCGGCGGCGACCGTGGTGGACGCGGCGGCGGACGCGGCGGCGATCGCGGTGGACGCGGCGGTGATCGCGGCCGCGGCCCCGGCCCGCGCTGAAAAGACTAGCACTGCCGGGATACCCCCGCCAGCGCACGGCCCCGTCTGCAAATTCCCCTCAAGGGGTTTGCAGGCGGGGTTTTTCTTTTCGCGTGAGGCACACTATACACGCCGACTTTGTTACTGCCTGAAAGAGCCGGCCCGTCCATCGTCTCGCTTAACCACCCGATACGACATAATTGGGCATTGCCTGACGCTCGGAAAGTGGTAACCTGCGGCATATAGTCAGACTGGCGCCAGTCATCATTCCCGGGATGAGGCGCCACGTCACCCAGCGTAGCCATCACCGAGCAGCCCACGATGGCCATTGGCGACGGGTCATAGGGCAACTCTCGGTTAACGTGTTGGTTGGGTAGCTGATTTTGATGAAGAAACGATCATGAAGAAAACTTTCCCTCGCATATTCATGTTTATGGCCGGCAGTTGTGCGGTCCTGGTGGCGGAGGAAGAGCCCGGCACCGCAAACCCGTCCGACGAAATCCTGGTCAAGGAGTAACCAACTGTGTCCGCAACAAAATGGCTGCGTAACGATCCGAATAGACCATTCCCCACTGATCTGTCCCAGATACAGGCGGCCGCCGCCAAAGTATTCTGGCCCACCCACGAACCCGTGTGGTTCTACCGCAACCGCGGCAATGCCGATGCGAAGGCCCTGCAGCGGGCCCTTAACTACCAGACGCCACAGAACGTAGCGCTCATGGCCGCCACCGGCATCCAGATGCCCCTCCGCGCCCATTTCTTCAAAGGCGCTGGCCTGCAGCGTGAACGATCGTCGATCGAAAAAACCATCCAGTACTCCAGGCTCCTGCATGATCAGGGAATGTTGATCTCGGTCTATGTCGGTGGCACCATGTTCACCGATTACTTTTTCAAAGAAGTTCCGGAAGCCGTCAACTGGGTCCGCAAGGACCAGGACTCCAATCCCGTCACCTATGGCTCTTACCAGTTGCAGCGCTGGTTCCCGTGTCTGAATAATCCCGGCTATCGCGCCTATACCAGGAACGTTCTCGATGTTGCCGTCCAGGAGATCCAGGCTGACGAAATCTTTTTTGACAACCAGATACTCCGTCATGAGCCACGTTCCTGCCGTTGCGATTACTGCATCCGCCACTTGCGCGACATGATTGGCAGAAAATACACGCTGGAACAGTGCCTGGAGCGCTACGGCTTTGCCGAATACCCGGATGTAGTTCCGCCTATCTTCAGCCAGGCCTGCAAGCC
>Ga0316229_1001001_pt1 | contig 32061 bp, 19 predicted proteins | sample TBH18023metaG_FD_206011 | JGI IMG/M metagenome (GOLD analysis project Ga0316229, IMG submission 206011) | Freshwater microbial communities from Trout Bog Lake, Wisconsin, USA - TBH18023 | ecosystem: Environmental > Aquatic > Freshwater > Lake > Hypolimnion/Profundal zone | place: USA: Wisconsin... | reverse complement strand
GTGTTATTGCCCCCTGACGAGGGTTCCCCGAAGTTCCACAGCCAGGCCGTGATCGTCCCGCTCGAAGAAGTGGAATTGTCATGGAACTGGGTCGGGCTCAGGATGCAGGCCGTGTCAAAGGTAAACAAGGGCACCGGCGCTGCATTGACCGTGATGGCATGGGTGAGCGTATCCCAGCATCCCGTCGCATTGGTGACTTTGAGGAACACATTGAACGGTCCCCCGGCTGAGAACGTATGGACGGGGTTCTTCAGGATCGAAACATTATTGGAGCCGGTCGAAGGATCACCGAAATTCCACTCCCAGGTTACGATGGGCGTTCCCCCGTTGGCCTGCGAGAGGTCGTGGAACTGGTTCGGCATCGAGGCACAGGGTCCCGGATCGTTGCTGAAATTGCCGATCGGCCGGTAGGCCACATTAACCGGGATCTGGATGCTGTTCGTACAACTGTCGGTGGTGGTGATCGAGAGTTTTACATTGTAGGTCCCCCCGTTGGCATATTTATGCTTTAAGTTCGGGGTGGCCGGCCATACCACATGTGCCGTGGAGTTATCCCCGAAATCCCAGTACCAGTCATGGATGCTTCCATGCCCGGTGACCGACTGATCGGTGAACTGTACCGAATCGTTCGAACAGGTGGGCGAAGCAAAGCTGAACTGGGCGGTGGGTGAATTGTACACCACTACCTGCTTGGTGATCGTCCCCACGCAGCCTCCGGCAGTAGTCACGATCAGGTGTACATTATAGGTCCCTCCATTGGAATACGTATGCGTGGGGTTTTGTATGTTGGCAGTCCCCCCGTCATCGAAATTCCAGGCCCAGGTGATCGGGGCGCCCGTGGAGTTATCCGTAAACGTGGTGGCTGAGCCCTTGCAGGCGCTCGTTGCGGTAAACAAAGCCACCGGGTTGGCAACAATCGTGACCGTTGCACTGCTGTCTTTATAACATCCGCTGGCGTTGGTCACCTTCAGATGAACGATATAGTTACCGGCTGCCGTGAAATTATGCACCGGGTTTTCCTGATACGAGATATTATTCCCGCCTGAGGACGGATCGGCGAAATGCCACTCCCATTGCGTGATCTGCCCGCCTCCGTTGGGCTGGGAATTATCCTGGAACTGAACCGGCGCCAGAATGCATAACCCGCTTGGCGACCAGCTGAAATTCGAGATCGGGTTGTACTGGATCGATACCGGGATGATGGTCAGGTTGGTACAGCCATCCGAGGTGGTAACGGTCAACTGGACCTGGTAGGGTCCCCCGTTGGTATAGGTATGGGTTACACTGGGCGAAGTCGTGGATTGGGTTCCCCCGTCTCCAAACAGCCAGGCCCGGTTGGTAATATACCCGTGAACCGTGGTGGAGAGGTCGGTAAAGGTCACCGTACTCCCTGCGCAGGTGGGCGAAGTATAGCTGAACATGACGTTAGGCGCATTCCATACGTTGACCTGCTTGGTGATCATGCTGGTGCAGCCATGCGAGGTGGTCACGGTAAGGGTCACCGGAAAGGTGCCTCCCACCGGGTAGGTATAGGTCGGGTTCTGGGCGGCGGAAGAACCACCGTCGCCGAAGTTCCAGGCCCAGGCCACGATCGTGCCCGCTCCCGCTGCAATGGTCGAATTGTCGGTGAACGTGGTGGCATTGCCCTGGCAGGCGTTGGTAGCCGTAAAGTTAGCCGTCGGGTTGGCATAGATGGTCACCTGCATGGAGTCTTTCCCGATACAGCCATCCGCGTTGCCTACCATCAGGCGGACCCAGAAGGTGCCCGCGGCCGAGAAAGGATGCACCGGGTTCTGCTGGTGAGAGATGTTCAGGCTGCCTGAGCCGGTATCGCCGAAATCCCAGGTCCATTGCGTGATCGCTCCTCCCCCGTTTTGCTGAGACCCGTCGTTGAACTGAACCGGGGAAAGCACACAGGGTGAGTTGCTGATGGTAAAATCAGCCAGCGGGGCGAACTGAATCGTCACCGGGATGGTGATCGTATTGGTGCAGCTGTCCGAGGTCTTGACCGTGAGCGTTACATTGTAAATCCCTCCTGCCGCATACTGATGCGTGATCGTGGCTGCGGTAGTATATCCGATGTTGCTGTCGTCGAAATTCCAGATCCTGCGGGCGATATAGCCATGGCCCGTGGTGGACATATCCGTAAACGTTACGGTATTGCCCGCGCAGGTCGGTGAAGAGAAACTGAAGGCCGTGACCGGCTGCGGATAGACTTCCACCGGGTTGGTCACGCTGTGGGAACATCCGTTGGAGTTGGTGACCGTCAGGGTGACGTAATGGATCCCCGCGGTGAGGAACAGGTAGGTCGGGTTCTGCAGGGGGGAAGTCCCGCCATCGCCAAAATCCCAGGCCCAGGTCACCAGGGTACTGCCCGTGGGGGTGGTGGATCCGTCGGTAAAGGCCGTGGTATTGCCCAGACAGCTGTTGGCGGCAGTAAACGCGGCCACCGGCTTGGCGTTGACGTTGATGTCATGCCCGATCGTGTCGGTACAGCCATTGGCGTTGGTCACCAGCAAATGAACATGATGGATGCCCACCGTGGTAAACGTATGCGTGGGGTTCTGCTGGGGAGAGGTGTTGTTGGAACCTGATCCCGGGTCGCCGAAGGTCCACAACCACTGGGTGATCGTGCCTCCTCCCATCGTTTGGGAATTATCATAGAAACTGACCGTCTGGCCGATACAGCCTACGCCCAGGTAGGTAAACCCGGCCATTGGAGCCGGAATACCCGTGACCACCTTGACGATCGAATCGATACAGCCATCGGAGGTCGTGGTCACCAGCGTGACATTATGCGAAAGCTGGGCATCCGTATAGGTATACGTGACCACCGGCCCGTTTGCGGTGCCACCCACGGCATCACCGAATTTCCATACCCAGCTGTTGATGAAGCTGGTATACCCTGCCGGGACATAGGCCTGGCTGGTGAAGGTGATCTGCGCATGCTGGCAGAACGGGTTGGTCTGGATGAAATCAACAATCGGTTTGGGGTTCACCGTGACCACCTTGGTGATCGATTTGATACATCCGTTGGAGTTCACAATCGTCAGGGTCACGCTGTGCAATCCTGCGGTCATAAACAGATGCTGGGGGTTCTGCAGGGGTGAAGTGCCTCCGTCGCCGAAATCCCAGGCCCAGGAAAGAATCCCCGAGGCATTGGGAACCGAAGCGTCCGTAAAGAGCGTATTGTTGCCCAGGCAGGGGGTCGTGAAGGTAAAGTCCGGTGCGGGCAGCGCATTGACCATGATCGTCTTGGTGATCGTATCGCTGCAGTTGTTGGTGTTCTTGACGATCAGCGTAACCGTTTTGGGTCCCGAAGTTCCGTAGATATGCGAGGGGTTCTGGGCGTTGGAGCCATTATTTCCACCCGAAGGGGGATCACCGAAATCCCAGGTCCAGGCCATCACGCTTCCTCCGCCGTTGGTCTGTGAAAGGTCGCTGAACTCAACCGCCTGGGGAGTCATGCAGGAATACGTCCCGCCCTTCACCTGGAAATCGGCTACCGGCGAGGCGATCTGCGTCACGTTGATGGTCTTGGTTTGCGAACAGCCCCGGTTGGTGGTTACCGTCAGAATCACGTTCCACCCCGTGGCGCTGTAAGTCGAGTAAATATGCGAGGGGTTTTGCACCGTGGCATGCGGCATCGTGCCGTCTCCGAAATCCCAGTCCCAGGCCACGATGATATCGTTGTACGGCAAAGGAACCAGCGAGAGGTCGGTAAACTGGATCGCCGATCCAAAGCAGGTGGGCGAGGTAAAGCTGAAATTGGCCACCGGCTGGGGGATGATGCTCACCACATGCTGGATCGATTTGGTACAGCCGTTGGTGTCGGTTAAGGTTAAGGTCACCGTGTAATTATTGACCGAGGGAAACAAATGGGAGATGCTCCCCGGTACCGTGGAATTGCTCCCGTCACCGAAATCCCAGAGCCAGGTGAAATTTGCCGGGGGCAGGGTGATGCCATCCGTGGTGAAATTCACCGTATGGTCCAGGCACACATTGTTGTTGTAGGAGAACTCTACCGGGATCGGGGTGTTGATATGAACCGGGATCGTCACCACCGGGCTCGGACAGTCTTCCAGGTTCTCCCAGGCCTGTAAGGTGACGTTGAAGGTGGTTTTATTGCTTTTAAAGGTATGGCTCGGGTTTTGTACGCTGGAGGTGTTCGCAGGTCCTGACAAAGGATCGTCGAAGTTCCACAACCACTGGTAGATCGTCCCCGGGGGAGTGGTATTGGCATAAGACTCATCCTGGAAATACACATTCTGGCCATCGCAGGCCTGCCCCTGGTGCAGATGAGCAGGATCGCTGAACCAGATGAAGTTGGCCGTGGGGGCATCAAAGATGGTTACCCATAAGCTGAAGGTTGCTTCCAACGGGGTTCCGGCATTAAGTACCCTGGTTACCAGGAAAGGACCGGGAGACGTATAAGTATGCGAAGGTGATGCAGGTACATTGGGGAATACAAAATGTACAACACCGGTTGCGTCGCCAAAATCCCAGTCCTCAGTGTTGATCAAACCGCCCGGGGGACAGGGAACAAAGAGAATGGGAACATTCTGGCATTGATTTGGAGGATTGGCGGTGAAACAGGGAGCCGGAGGCGAACCAAGCAAGATGGTGTGCTGAGCGGTATTCGTACATCCGGTGACCATATCGGTAGCCGTGGCAGTAATCGTATAAGCGCCAGGGCCGGGAAAGGTATGGGTGATCGGTGATCCGAATCCGTTTAAGCCGTCTCCGAATTCCCACTGAATATTATTCCCAACATTCTGGGTCCCATTGACCTGGGCTGTAAAGATCTGGATATAGGCTGAACTTCCCTGGGCATTGGTAAAGTCGATATCAGGATGCGGGCTGACGATAAGCGGGCTGGTGTTAAGTATTTTAGTATTTGCGCAACCGTTCTGGTTGGTCACCGTGAGTGAAACATGATAAGCTCCCGGTCCGGAGAACAGGTGAGTGGGATTCGGAACGGTGGAGGTGTTGCTCGCTGAGCTCGGATCATCAAAATTCCAGAGATACGAAGCAATCGCACTGCCCGTAAGCGGTGAACTTTTATCGGTGAACTGAACAAGATCCCCTGCGCAGATAATGGTCGGATAAGAAAAATCGGCCTTTGGTGAAGGCGCTGCCTGTACAGGAACCTGGACTGTGGTATTGGTACACCCGTTGGAGTTCATAACCTGAAGAGTCACCATATGTGAATTCAGGTCAGTGAATGTATGCGTCATCGGAACCGGCGGAGGGTTACCCGGCAGGCTGTAATGTTCTATGCCCGCACCATCACCCCATGTCCACCACCAGTCGGTTATTGACCCGGTATTTGCCAGGGACTGATCGGTAAAAGTTGTAGGTTCATTCACGCAGGCCTGTGTGAAAATAAAGGCTGCAGAAGGAACGGTATTGCCAATAACAACAGGCGCTGAAGTTGAATTGGAGCAGTTGATGGTATTGGTAATAGTAAGAGATAACGTATAAGTACCAGGCGCTGTAAAAGTGTAATTGGCTGTCATGGGACAGGGAATTGTAACCCCGTCGCCTGAATGGTAAAAGAGAACACCGTTGATATACCAGTCGCAATATTTTATTTTAATAGTGGCATCCGGATTGCTTGCGGGCTTTGCAAGACTTCCCGTTGCAGAAAAGGTATACGGGTTATAGAGACAGTTTGGTGTGAAGGGTGTAACTGATGTTATGTCGGCAGTGGGTTTGAATTTATCAGGATCAACATATACATAATCCGTGATTGAATCAACCTGGCCTGCAGGGTTCTGAATAGTAAGAGTTACAGGGAAAGTATGAGGAGGAGTATAAGCCCCTGTAATAGGGAAAGTGTTTTGCTGCGACATAGTGCCAAGATGGCTTCCGGTTCCGTCACCGAAATTCCAGGTATAGGTCACTGTTGGGTCATTGGGATGCGTCGACACATTGGGATCGGCCGTGAAATTGACGATATTATAGTAACAGCCACCGGTGGGGTCGAACTGGTAATAAAAATAAGAATGCAATAAAGGCTGAAGCGTAATCGTCTTCTGAGCCGTAACCCCGGTGCAACCTGCAACTGCGGAATTGACCTCGGTGACCGAAAGGGTTGTGGTTGTCGGAGTATTTCCCCATACAATCGTTACCTGGTTCGAGGTGTTTGAACCTGAAATAGCCCCGCCGGCAGGGTTTCCCCAAAGATAGGTATGCCCGGGTATGGCATTGGTCCAATAGGTTACGGTTTGCCCCGCCCTGACAACATCAGGGCCTATTACAACCGGTTGAGTATCAGGACATGTTTGTGCAAGGAGAGTAGCACGGCAGAGTAGCAGGAACCCGGAAATAATAATAAGGCGCAATGTTAAATTCCGCATAGGGTTAGAATTAGTAGACGTTTACAATAAATAACTTATACTGATTTAAGTGACAATAGTTGCAGTTGTATGGTTGCCTGAAATCTATATTTTTTCAGATTTTACAAAAATAAAACTTATTTTTAATTTTTCATTGCTTTCCCATGCAACCCTAACAAATAAATTTTGTCATTTCAGATGTTAAGTTATCAATTTTGATATTAATTAAATCCTTGTAATTTTGCAAGGCGAAGATTTCCTCTATGAAAAAGAACCTCCTCATCCTGGCCACACTGTTACTATGTACAGTGTTTGTTTCAATTTCCTGTAAAAAGAATTCAACTACCCCACCCTGCGACGGCAATGGGAGTGTGTGTTTCGAGAATAAAAGAGATTCACTGCTGATAATCAATATCGTACAGTTACACTCTACCCTCAGCCTTAAACATGATGAAATACTATGCCAGACTTTTTCGGGCGGTTCAACCTATACGGTAAAATTTTCAGGCCCTGCTTACACAGGAAACCTTAAAGATACTACAATGCTTGTTCAGAATTGCGATAATAAGCTGGTTATTATATATCCTCCAGCAAAAAAGTAGCCTTATTCCTCGAATTTAACCTTGGTAAGGTAGAATACAAACCTTTTATTGTTGCTCTCAAGGGCAACATTTTTTATTTCCTGGAACCCATAACAAAGGAAATACCTGTCGTACCAGGCTGCAATGCCGCTCCTGGTATCAGAAACCAGCTTGTCGTCAGGATATTTCGATTCCAGCTTGCTGAATTCAAGGTTGCCGGTTACTTCTTCATTCCTGATAATCTTTGAACCGATCTTCCCTGCAGCGCAATAAGCCAGCAGAAGTTTGTCATCCATTTTACGGGCAACCACTTTCGGGTTCAGGTCCGAAGCCACCAGGTCCCTTATTTCCAATGCATTATCCCAAAGCATCCGGCCATCTGAACTATATGAAGTAACCATAGCCCCGGTGAACCTGTATCCGTCAAATACCGAATAGGAATTCGTGTATGGCCTTCCGTAAAAATCGAAATCAGTAAAATTCTCAACATGATACTGGTTGGAATAAACTTCGGTAACGAGAATAAAATTGCCGTCTTTTTCAATAGGCTCATCCGTAAAAACACTGAAATCAATAGAATACTCCCCGATATTTTTATTTTTCTTCAGGGCTTTTTTCTTAAGATCCATAAGATCTTTGGCGCTGAGGAAGGAATTGATGTTCTTTAGTTCCAAAAAATTAAAGAAATTCAGATTTTTCTGAATGCCTGAACTGATTAGGCTTGTGAAAATCCCGGTTGATTCATCCTGAACCTTGTTTTTCTGGGACGAGCCTCCTTTCAGCCTGTAAGTGCCTATCACCAGGTCATCACTTTTACCGGAAGACACTGCCTTTAAACCTGTAAACTCCCTGTCATCGTTGATAGTGCTGATCTTAACTGCCGACATCACTTTGCCTGTTGTATCGAACACCTGGAACCAATGCTCAGCTTCCTTTTTGCTGATCATTTTGGTAACAATTGCCTCGAGCCCCGAAGTAAGTGAATCTGCTTTAAACCACTGGAATATAGTTGGAAACTGCTGATCGACAAGAAATCCTTTGGTATGATTTGACCTTAGGTCAAGAATTTCCACAGCTGCCAGCCCGGTTTTCTGATTTAACGCCAGGATTACATTTCTCCCGAGGACCTGAAAAAAAACCGGCTCGGTATTGGCTGGGACTTTCGACAGGTTGGGGATGAAATTCCCTTTCTGGATTGCAAGCCTTATTATCTCTAAAGGCTGATCCTCACTTTTTTGCTTTCCTTTATATACGAAAACAAGATAAAGTGTATCCCCGGTAAAGCGGCTGAACCTGTAATCAAGATCCATCAGAAGAGGAAGGCTTTTTACCCAAACCTGTCTAAGATCCTTGTCATACAATGAGAAATACCACTTAACTCGCTGTGCATCTGCATTTTCAACACTTTTAAAGAAGATCAATGCCCCTTCCGTCCCGCAGGGAATCACCCTGTAAGATTCCTGGTCTGTCTTTGCAGGGATCTCAATTCTTGCTGCCACATTATCCTTACCCTCATGGCTTTGCTGGGCTTCAAGAACGACAGGAAATAAAATCAGTGACAGTGCAAAAATGACCAGGTTTCGCATCGGGGAGTGTTTACTCCGCAAAAATAGCGAAAAAGCTTCCTCACTTTAAAACCAACTTAATCTTCGCCAATATGTTCTTATATTTATCACGGAGGATGGCAACGCAGATACCCTCCCGGCAGTTGTCCAAACGCAAGTCGGCCTCAGGCCCGCTGAATCTCTGTTCCCGTATCAGCCTGCCATCCATCGAAAAGAAACTCAGGATTTTCTCATCTTCATTATGGCAATAAACCCGGATGCGTTTGCCGTCATCACAGATGAAAATCACATCCCCGTTCATGCCCTTTTCGTTTGTTGTTTCACCGATTCCCACACCCTCCTGGTATGCCGTCCAGAAGACATTGTCAATGCATGCCTGGCCCGAGTTCAGACTGTCGGCCTGCCTGAATTCAATACTAAAATCACCGGGCTGGTTCACAACTATGCTGTCGGATGAATACATATTGGCAGTATCAGCGCTCCCTCCCGCGCTGACAACGTTCTTTACCAGGATCCCGTTTACGAGGATATCCAGGTTTACAGCTGTGGAAAAAGCCTGGCGGTAGGAGAAGATCAGGGTACGGCAGCCATGGCAGATGGTACCGGAAATAATTTTTGCCAGGGGGTTCCTTCTTTTTCCAAGGCAGGGCGTGGGTGATTCAATATATTTATCGCCCCTGCACTGGGTGTAGTTCCAGGCCGAGCCATCGGCCCCGGCAAAGCTGCCGCTGGTATAGCTTCCACCGGTGGCAGGAAAGTTCTGAAAGGTCTCAAAGCCCTGGCCCGTCATTGAGGAAACTGACATCAGGGCAGAGCAGACCAGCATACAGGATTTTTTCATAAAATTGTATTTGATCAGCTCCTTAATCCGGCGAAGCCGAAAAAGTGATATCCTTCAGAACAAAAAAAAAGAAGGCAGCTTTTTGAGCCGCCCTCCTTTGTAAGAATTATCAGTGTCAGACTTTACTTATCCTTGACTTCTTCAAAGTCAACATCTGTCACCTCGTCACTGCCGGTTCCTTTCTGGCTTCCACCCTGTTCAGGACCATGCTGCGGGCCGGGTTGCGGACCCTGCTGGCCTCCCTGGGTGTTTTTGTACATCTCTTCACTCGCAGTCTGCCAGATGGCATTCAGGTTGGCAAGGGTGCTGTCGATTGCAGCTACATCCCTGTTTTTATGAGCGGTTTTCAGAGCTTCGAGCGCCTGTTCTATGCCTCCTTTTTTGTCGGCAGGTATCTTGTCTCCGAATTCCTTGAGCTGTTTTTCGGTCTGGAAGATCATGGTGTCAGCCTGGTTGATCTTATCGATCTCTTCCTTCATCTTTTTATCGGTGTCGGCATTGCGCTGGGCTTCTTCCTTCATCTTCCTGATATCTTCGTCGGAAAGTCCGGAGGATGCTTCAATCCTTATCTGTTGCGACTTGCCGGTTGCTTTGTCTTTAGCTGTCACATGCAGGATCCCGTTTGCATCGATGTCGAAAATGACTTCAACCTGGGGTATTCCCCGAGGGGCGGGCGGAATGCCGTCAAGATGGAACCTTCCGATGCTCTTGTTCTGGGTGGCCATGGGGCGTTCGCCCTGGAGTACATGGATTTCAACGGAAGTCTGGCTGTCGGCCGCTGTTGAGAACACCTCTGATTTCTTGGTAGGAATAGTGGTGTTGGATTCGATAAGCTTTGTCATGACACCGCCCAGGGTTTCGATACCGAGTGAAAGCGGAGTTATGTCGAGCAGGAGAACATCCTTTACCTCACCGGTAAGGACACCTCCCTGGATTGCTGCCCCGACTGCCACAACTTCATCGGGGTTTACTCCTTTTGAAGGTTCTTTCCCGAAGAAATCCTTTACGATCTTCTGGATGGCAGGGATCCTTGTGGATCCTCCAACGAGAATGACTTCGTCAACATCCGAGGCATTCATTCCTGCATCTTTCAGCGCCTGCTGGCAGGGAGGAATGGTCGACTGCATCAGTCGGTCGACAAGCTGTTCGAATTTTGCCCTTGAGAGTTTTTTCACAAGATGCTTGGGAACTCCGTCAACCGGCATGATATAAGGCAGGTTGATCTCTGTTTCAACCGAACTTGAAAGTTCGATCTTGGCTTTCTCTGCAGCTTCTTTAAGACGCTGTAAAGCCATTGGATCTTTGCGCAGGTCGATGCCTTCATCTTTCAGGAATTCATCGGCCAGCCAGTCAATGACGATCTGGTCAAAATCATCCCCTCCAAGATGGGTATTGCCGTTGGTTGATTTTACTTCAAACACACCGTCCCCAAGTTCAAGTATGGATATGTCAAAAGTTCCGCCTCCAAGGTCATACACGGCTACCTTGATGTCTTTGTGCTTTTTGTCGAGACCGTATGCAAGGGCAGCGGCAGTAGGTTCATTGATGATACGTTTAACGGTAAGACCTGCTATTTCGCCTGCTTCCTTTGTTGCCTGCCTCTGAGAGTCACTGAAATATGCGGGAACTGTAATTACAGCCTCCTTAATTTCCTGCCCAAGATAATCTTCGGCCGTTTTCTTCATCTTCTGAAGAACCATTGCCGATATCTCCTGGGGTGTATATAATTTCCCGCTGATATCCACCCTGGGGGTGTTATTGTCACCCTTGACAACTTTATAGGGTACACGTTTTGTTTCAACCTGCACCTGGTCAAAGGTTTCGCCCATGAAGCGCTTTATTGAAAATACTGTGTTACGCGGATTTGTGATAGCCTGGCGTTTTGCAGGATCACCTACTTTTCTTTCCCCGTTGTCGGTAAAAGCCACGATCGAAGGGGTGGTTCTTCTTCCTTCGCTGTTTGCAATAACTACAGGTTCGTTCCCTTCCATCACTGCAACGCAGGAATTAGTAGTTCCAAGATCAATTCCAATTATTTTTCCCATAATGATTATCTCCTTTTATAGTAAATTTTGAGAAGTACCTGAAAATAGTCAATCATTGTGCCAAATGAAAAAACTCTGACAAAAGATGACAAAAAGACAGAAAAAGAAAAAGGAGAATTAAAATCCCAGGTTTTTTGTGTACTGGTTGGTTTTTATCTCGTCAAGGGTTTGGGTACTGAATAAAAGTGAATCGACGGATTTCACTGTGCGGGCCGAAAACAGGCCGATCCCGTTAACGATATCGGTAAAAGGAGGTCTTTCCTGGATGATGGTCATAGAAGGCTCTGTCACATCCATATAAGTGCTCAGGTCTTCAGAACCAACGGTAAAAATGAAATCGCAGGTCCTCAGGGCACGGGTAACCACCTGACCGTTTACTGTGTCATTTTTAAGCTGTGAGCCAATGAAACTGTAGAATCCGTCGCCATTGATGTAATAATCCATCGTTTGTCCGCCTTTCTCCGAAAGCGATTTGAGATTGGAAAGGGCAAGCCAGTCGAGGGATTTAAAAACTGATTGATTGGGATCCCCGTTCGGGGTTTCGAGATAATGTATACGGATATTCACCTGGTAACGCACCCCTCCCTTGGCCGAAGTCCATTTCACTTCGGTCATTTTGCCTGATTGGAAGCTTGCCCGGGCAACACTCATCGGTATTGAAACATCAAGGTCCCCTATCAGGGTTGCACTGCCTTCGACGGTTTTCTTGATCGAGCCGTCTTTATTGATAACATTGATGACCAGGTGATATGTCAGCTCGGGAAGCAGTTTGGCAGAAGTGACATAAACACGTTGCTGGGGACAATAGAAAATTCCGCTGTCTTTATTCTGAATGGTCGTATCATGCAAGGCAATGGTTCGAAGCAGGATGGTATTGTTATATTCCTGCATATAAACCTGGAGTGAATCGTAATTGCTTGAATCGGAAATCGCTGCGAACTGCAATGCATCGCCGGGACCGAGAAACGCCTTGGTGACCTTTATATAATGTACTGATTCTGTTTGGTCAAGAAGGCCGAATACCACACTAACATCTTTCCATTCTGCATTAACAGTAAGAGTTTTTTTGCAGGAAGCCAGGGAAAAAAGGATTACAGCAAGGATAAGCAGGGATGAGTACTTTTTCATTTGGAGAGAGAAATAATGATAGTTCTGCAAAGATAAATAAAGTGTAATATATATTTGTAATAAACGACGAAGTGATAAACAAATTTTATTGTAATACCTTTGTATTCAAATTCTGAGCTTATGTCTGCAGCTTATTCTTTTCGGAATGTCACCAAAGTGACGACCCATGTGTTACAGGAAATGAAAGTCAAGGGGGAAAAGATCGCCATGCTTACAGCATATGACTTTTCCTTTGCCAAGATACTTGAGAGCACCGGTATTGATATTATCCTTGTAGGGGATTCGGCTTCCAACGTGATGGCAGGCTATTCCTCCACTCTTCCGATCACCCTGAACGAAATGATTTATCATGCCTCATCCGTTGTAAGAGCGGTGAAACGGGCGCTGGTTGTCGTTGATCTCCCGTTCGGAACTTACCAGGGAAATTCCAAGGAAGCCCTTAACTCGGCCATCAGGATCATGAAGGAGAGCGGGGCCGATGCGGTTAAGATGGAAGGCGGGAAAGAGATCATTGAATCCGTTGACAGGATTTTATCGGCCGGGATCCCGGTTATGGGACATCTCGGGCTTACTCCCCAGTCGATCCATAAATTCGGGACTTACGTGGTACGTGCAACAAACGAGACAGAGGCTGCAAAACTGGTTGAAGACGCTCATCTTCTTGAAAATGCTGGTTGTTTTGCGATAGTGCTTGAGAAGATCCCAGCCAAACTTGGGGGAAGGGTTACCACTGAACTGAAGATCCCCCTGATAGGTATAGGGGCCGGGTCGGAAGTTGACGGCCAGGTGCTTGTTCTGCATGACATGCTGGGTATCACCATGGAATTTTCACCCAGGTTCCTCAGGCGGTATCACAATCTTTCGGAAGAAATAAAAGGAGCTGTAAACTCATATATACACGATATTAAAACGCTCAATTTCCCGAATGAACGTGAGCAATATTGAAAGCCGTATCCTTTATGAAGACAACCATATTCTTGTTGTCAATAAACTGCCTTCGGAGATCGTTCAGGGGGATAAAACAGGCGATCAGCCCCTGAGTGAAATCCTTAAATCCTACATTAAAATAAAATACAATAAACCAGGAGAAGTGTTTCTCGGGGTTGTGCACCGTATTGACAGGCCGGTAAGCGGAGCAGTCATCTTTGCCCGCACTTCAAAATCCCTTAGCCGGCTAAATGAACTTCTTAAAGCAGGTAAGATCCATAAAACCTACTGGGCTGTTGTAAAGAACATGCCACCGAAAGAAAACGACAGGCTTGTGAGCCATCTGAGAAGAGATGAAGCCAGGAACAAATCATTTGTAGAACCTGAAAGCAGCAGCCGCACCCAAACTGCCGAACTCATTTACAGGGTGATAGGAAAAAGTAAAGATTACCACCTGCTTGAAATCGACCTGATCACCGGCCGGCACCACCAGATAAGAGCTCAGCTTTCACATATCGGCTGCCCTATTCGAGGTGATCTGAAGTATGGCTATCCAAGGTCAAATGCTGATGGATCCATCCATCTTCACGCCAGGACCATATCGTTCACTCACCCTGTAAAACAGGCACCTCTCCTGATTACGGCCCCTCCCCCTGACGACATTTTATGGAATCATTTCAGGGAACTTTAATATTTACAGCAGGAGCATGAACCCGGCCAGATACTCAGCGGACACAACCCTTACCCTTCAAAGCCTTGTTAGGCCGGTACCAAAGTATGAAACTTCACCGTTCAGGGCGCATCAGCTGCAGGTAAAAACCCTGAACAATACCATCCATTCTCATTATCCATCCGACTGGATCGTTCTTTCTTTTCTCGGTTGTTTTATTATCGTGGCCTGGGTACATTTTTTTTATTTTAAACGCATAAGACAGATCTATTATGCACCTCTGTCCCAACGCTTTCTGAACTTACTGACCAAGGAGGGCAACTTGTTCAGGGAGCGTATTTCCGTTGCCCTTACAATTATTTACTTAGTCACTTACAGCCTGTTTTTAGGCCTGGTAATTAAAGAATTTATCCCCGGTTTAATCGCCAGGTTCAATGACTACCAGGTTTTTGCTTTCTGTGCTGCCGCAGTTATCCTTTTCTGGGTGTTGAAAATTTGTATAATTCGCTTCCTCGGAATCGTTTTTCGTACATCATCCAGCACTTCGGATTATCTTCAGAATATCCTGGTTTCAATGTTCATTTCGGGTCTTATCCTCCTTCCGCTTCTTATTCTGACAGTTTTCCTGCACTCAGATATTTTAATTTACATAACCCTGATTACTATATGTTTTCTATACATTTTTAGGGTGATGAGAGGTTATTTTATCGGAATTTCACTCAAGAAGTTTTCCTATTTATTTTTATTTGTGTATCTTTGCACCCTCGAAATCCTGCCCCTGCTGGTCATTCTAAAAGGTCTTATTCTATTTGGCAAGGGCTTTTGATTTCAGTGATTGTCTGACTAAATACAATTTTGAAATTGAAGATCAGGAATATTCTTGTTTCCCAGCCACAACCGTCCGATTTTGAAAAATCTCCATATGCAGAGATTGCAAAAAAATTCTGTGTTAATTTTACTTTCAAACAATTAATCCAGATAGAGGGGATCCCTGCAAAAGAATTCAGGAAAGACCGGATCAACATCCTGGATTATACCGCCATAATCTTTACTTCCAAGAATGCTGTTGATCATTTTTTCAGGATCTGTAAGGAAATGCGGGTAGAAGTGCCCGAATCCATGAAGTATTTCAGCATTTCGGAGTCCACTGCCTATTATCTTCAGAAATATGTTCAGTTCAGGAAAAGAAAAATCTTCCATAGCAAGGAAAATTTTTCCCTACTTGTCGACCTGATCAAAAAGCATAAAAGCGAAAAGTTCCTGCTCCCCTGTTCTGACGTACATAAACAGGATGTTCCCAGGATGCTTGAAGAAAGCAAGGTTGTTTATAAAAAAGCAATCATATACCGCACCCTGGCGAGGGATATGTCCGACACGGATATCACCAAATTTGACATGCTTGTGTTTTTCAGTCCGGCAGGCATCAAGTCCCTGTTCAAAAATTACCCTGACTTCAAACAGGGTAATACAGTGATCGCTGCACTTGGCCCTTCTGTTGCAAAAGCCATTAAAGATGCAGACCTGAAACTCGACATTGAAGCCCCGACCAAGGAAGCTCCATCCATTACCAGTGCTATAGAACAATTCCTTACAAAGGAAAACAAGAAAAAATAATCCCGGCCGCACATTCCATGCATGTTCAAAGCAACGGCTTAAATTCCAGTAAATGTCCCTCACCTTCTCAAAGAATGAACGTCTAAGCGGATTCCGCTTAATACGTTTGCTTTTCAATGAAGGAAAAACATTCTTCCTCATGCCTTTCAGAGTCACCTGGATGAAAATGGCAGAGGACACAGGGGGAGGCCACCGCGTAATGATCAGCATTCCCAAAGCGATCCATAAAAAATCAACTGACCGAAATCTTATCCGGCGACGTATCAGGGAAGCCTTCCGCCACAATAAATCCATACTTTGTAAAAACGGCGGGGAATATTCACAGCCACTCTCTTTCTGCATCACCTATACTTCGAAAGAAATCCTGAATTACAGTGCAATACATGATAAAATAAACTTACTTTTGCAGCGTTTAAATGAAGAGTGTGAAAAAAGTCTTTAGCGGATTTTTCATTCTTCTGATCAGGATTTACCAGGGAGTGATTTCGCCCTACCTTATGCCTTCCTGCAGGTTTACACCAAGCTGTTCTGAATACGGAATAGAAGCAATAAGGAAGCATGGACCGTTTAAGGGAGGATGGTTGACGCTGAAACGTTTAGGCCGTTGCCAGCCCTGGGGAGGGAAGGGGTATGATCCTGTACCGTGACTTGCTTGAATAACGAATAACGAATAACGAATTTTGAATTACGAATGAATTAAAGTGCAGAATAACGTTCGGCGAAGCCGAAATGAGCACATAAAAACAGGTAGCGAGGTAGCGAGAAGCGAAATAAAAAGATACAGCTGAAAGAAGCTATTAGAGTTAGAATAAAAAATACAATGTTAAACATGAGAATAGTAAGAATAGCAATATTAATATTTATAGTCGGGGCTGGTTTTCAGGTTTTTGCTCAGGATAAGCCTGGTACAGAAGCAACGAAAGCCAATATCGGGTTTGAGCTGATGAAGAACCTGGATATTTATTCCAATATGCTGAAAGAGCTCAGCACTGATTATGTGGATGTCATAAACCCCGGACAGCTTACCGAAACCGGCATCGATGCCATGCTCGAATCGCTTGACCCGTATACGAATTTCATTCCTGAAAACCAGGTTGAAGATTATCGCTTTATTACTACGGGACAATATGGCGGCATCGGGGCTCTCATCCATCAGCAGGGTAAATACGTAGTGATCTCTGAGCCTTATGAAGGATCACCGGCCCAGAAATCCGGCCTTAAGGCAGGGGATAAAATTATCAGGATCAATGGCCAGGCCGCGGTAAATAAAAGCTATGACGAAGTAAGCGCTGTGCTGAAGGGCCAGGCAGGCACCGCAGTCAACCTGGTTGTTGAACGCAGGAGCCCTTCCGACACTATGGTAAAGGAGATCATCAGGGAAAACATTAAAATTGATAATGTCCCTTACTCCGGCATGCTTAAAGACAGCATCGCCTATATAAAGCTTACGGGTTTTACACAAAACGCTTCGAAAGAATTCCGCCAGGCTTTCGTGAACCTTAGGGGAAACAACACCCTGAAAGGCCTTATCATCGACATCCGTGGGAACGGTGGCGGGCTGCTCACCGAAGCTGTCGAGATTGCCAATATTTTCGTTGAAAAAGGCCAGGAGATCGTATCAACCAAAGGACAGAAAGCAGATAAAAACCAGCAGCACCTTACCTCATCGGCGCCCGTGGATCTTGAAATACCCATAATAATACTCGTCGACAGCCAGAGCGCTTCGGCATCAGAGATCCTTGCAGGCTCGCTGCAGGACCTCGACCGAGCAGTTGTCCTGGGGCAGCGCACCTTTGGGAAGGGCCTTGTTCAAAATGTAGTGCCTCTCAGCTATAACGCTCAGATGAAGATCACCGTGGCCAAATATTACATCCCCAGCGGGAGATGCATACAGGCCATAGATTATTCGCATAAAAACAAGCAGGGTACTTTTGACAAAATCCCCGATTCCCTCATCCGTGAATTCAAGACCAAACACGGTAGGAAAGTATATGACGGCGGCGGGATCAGCCCCGATGTAAAAGCCGGCGAAAGGCAGTTCAGTAATCTCGCGCTGGCACTATATAATAAATTCCTGATCTTTGATTACTCCACGCTCTATGAACGCACCCATCCCGCCATTGCAGCTCCCGACAAGTTCGAGATCAGCGATTCGCTATATAATGATTTCCTGAATTATATTAAGGACAAGGATTTCAAATATACCACACGCAGCGATCAGGCACTTGAGAAACTCAGGAAAGAAGCAGAAAAGGAGCATTACCTTGATGGCATTAAAAGTGAACTTGACCAGCTTCAGACCAGCCTGGACAATGACAAGAAGGAAGACCTGAAGAAGTACAGGGACCAGGTGCAGGAGCTTCTTAAAGCGGATATCCTTGGAAGGTATTATTACCAGAAAGGCAAGATCATAGGCACCCTTAAAACAGATCCTTTGCTGAATGATGCATTCAGTGTGCTCAAAGATTCAGCAAGATATACGGGTATACTTGCAGGTAAATTTTCCCAGCTCGACAACAGCCTTCCGGGTTCGGTGGAAGAAGAATTGCATTCAAAAGACGGTCAGTAACAATTAAAATCTTTACCATGAAACGATCAATCCTACTCATCAGCTTGTTTTTAACAGTCTTCATCCTCAGCGGGTCAGCTGCCAATAAACCTGCATACAGGATATTCACATCCAAAGGCAAATCAACAAATTACAAAGCCATGGTAAAAGAATCAGGCTCTGCAGATGTAGTATTCTTTGGTGAAATGCACGACAACCCTATCTGTCACTGGATGGAACTTCAGCTCACCAGGGACCTTCTGAATTACAATGGGAAACAGCTGGTGCTTGGTGCGGAAATGTTTGAATCAGACAACCAGTTACTTCTGAATGAATATGTTACCAGGCAAATTATCCGAAAAAAAGATTTTGATGCTGAAGCAAAACTATGGCCCAATTACAAAACCGACTACTCTCCAATCCTTGAATTTGCAAGGGAAAACAGCCTGAAGTTTGTCGCAACAAGCATCCCCCGCCGGTTTGCGGCCATGGTAAACCTCTATGATTTTGATTTTCTTGACACCCTGATGGCCAATGAACGCGGCCTTATGGCTCCACGCCCCATTCCTTATGATTCATCACTGGCATGTTATAAGAACATAGGTGCTGCAGTACAGGGCATGCCTCATATGGGAGCGAACCTTGCAAAGTCCCAGGCGATGAAAGATGCAACCATGGCCTGGTTTATACAGAAAAGCATTTACCATGACAGTATTTTGTTCCTGCATTTCAACGGGGCGTATCATAGCGACAACCATGAAGGTGTGGTATGGATGCTTAACCAGTATCTCCGCCGCGGCAGCTGGGCCCAGAAAATACTCACCATCAGCTGTGTTGAACAAAAAGACCTGGATGATCTTGAACCGTCGAACCAGGGGAAAGCCGACTTTATAATCGTAATCCCCTCCGACATGACCAAGACCTATGCTACTGACCCCATGTTCATGTCACCTGCAAAGCCATCCGCAGACGATAAAAACGCAGTCAAGCCAAAACCGAAATCCAAAGAGAAGCAGGAATCCGTCGATGATGATGACGACGATTAATTCTCAGGCAAAAGTAAAATACGCATTGATCAGGAAATTCCAGATTGTCACCAAAAGGGTGGCCACCAGTTTGGAAACGTAAAAATTGACTTTGAACTTTCCTGTCATAGTCCATAGGATCAGGAGATTTATTCCCAGGCCTATCAGTGCGATCATGAAAAACCTAGTAAACTCCATGCCTACCTGCGGATTGTGGCTCTGAAAAGTCCACACCCTGTTGAGGAAGTAATTGGTGGTGGCGGCGGTGCAGAATCCAAGCGCATTGGCAACATACTTTTGGATCTTTAAAAATTCCTTGCACACGAAGGTTATCCCGAAGTCAACGAAAACCCCTGTAAATCCAACCATGCAGAATTTGATGAACTTAAGGATGAAGGCTTCGTTAAAGGTTTGCTGGAAGTCCATAATGTTAAAGTAGCGAGGTAGAGAGGTAGCGAAATAGCGTTCGGCGAGGCCGAAATGAGCACACAAATGAAATAAACAATTGGTGCAAATAAACAGTAAAATAGCGGAAGTTATCGATTAATTCAGTATTCATCATTCGTTATTCGATTATTCGATTATTCAAATCCGTTGATCCCAAAAAGCTTCCTTATAACTGGATGATCAGGATCTCGACTTTCCCGTTCCTCAGCACTTCCACATTCACTGTCATGCCCGATTTGAGTTTGTTCAGCCTGGCCATATAGTCGTATATATTTTCGACTTTCATCCCGTGCACCGAAATGATGATATCGCCTTTGAGCATTCCGCCCTTATATGCAGGACCGTCTTTGGTCACACCGTCAACTCTGAGGCCTTTTTTCTCGGAACCTGCAAAGTCTGGCATGATACCAAGGGTCACCTTGTAACGGCGGCCGCTTCTGCCTGACTGCTCCTTTTTCCCTGATTCCCTGAAAGTAAGGTCCTTGCCAAGGTTGTCAATATCGGTAATCAGAGCAAGGCTGAAATCACCTATCTGCTTCTCTGCTTTATAGTCAAGCTTGTCTGCATCATCAGCAGGGGTATGGTAATCCATATGCACCCCGGTGGTAAAAAAGAACACAGGGATGTTGGAAGAATAAAATGAGGCATGGTCAGAAGGACCGTAACCGTCGGGAGAATGAGTTACGGCAAATGGCAGGCCTTTTTCAAAAACTTTAAGTATACTGTCGCCTTCGGCGGATGTGCCTGTACCGCTGATCGAGATTGAATTCTTTTCCTTATCAAAACGGCCCACCATGTCGAAATTGAACATGGCCTTGATCTTTTTAATATCCACAACGGGATTATTGACGAAGTACTTTGAACCCAGCAGGCCCATTTCCTCACCCGAGAAGCAGATAAAAATAATGCTGCGTTTCAGCTTCGCTTTATGCGGGGCCAAAGCCTTTGCAAGTTCCATGACCATCGCGGCCCCTGAAGCATTATCATCGGCACCGTTATGTATTGCAACCGTATCGGGAACCCTGGACCCGGAATTCGGACCCCCGAAACCAAGGTGGTCGTAATGGCCGCCAATAACCAGGTACTCATCTTTCAGGACCTTGTCGTTACCTTCAAGCAGGCCGATCACATTGGCTGTTTTTGCATGCTTCTGGCTGATGTCAACCTTACAGCTTACCCTGGTGCCAGTTTCAAAACTGTTCGGCTTTTTCCTTGCGATAATTAAATTTTCAAGGCTGTCGGCCGAAATCCCTTTTGCAGCAAGGATCCTGTCGGCGATCTCATGCTTAATGTTAACGACCGGAATCCCGCTTGTGACTTCATTATTTTCAACGACCAGGGCCATGAGTTTATCATCCTTATCAAGTCCCCTAGGGGTGACCAGAAAAACACCCGCCGCTCCCTTATCCTTGGCTGCAAGCACCTTGGACCTTGCATCACTGAAAGGGATGAACCTGCTGTCGGTCTTATCGAGTTCAGGATCGGCCCTGAAGATCATCACCCACTTGCCTTTGACGTCAATGCCTGAATAGTCGCTCCATTTCAGGCTGTCAAGATCGAGGTCGAAACCATATCCTGCAAAAACAACATTGGCATTAACTTCCCCGCCCGATGAAAAAGCCAGGGGAACGAATTCCTTTTTGAAAGTTGCCTGGTAGCCGTCGAGCGCTAATTTGTTCTCCGGCCCAAGAGTTACGTCTATCACAATGTCGAAATTCTGGAAGCCATTGTCGGCCATAGGCTTCAATCCTGCAGCCTTAAAATGGGCCAGTATATAATTTGCCGCCACATTCATCTCGGCAGTGCCGGGCTTCCTGCCCTTCAGCGAATCGGACGCCAGGAAATATACATATTCCTTAAGATCCTTTGCCGAGACATCAGCTTTCTGGGCATAGACGTTCAGCCCGTAAAATCCTATGATTAAATAAACCAATACTCTTTTTATCATATCTCTGTATTTACTCCGAAATTCAATGTCCAATGTTCAAAATTCGATATAATTCGTAATTCAAAATTCGTTATTCGTTATTCTTAATTCTTTTCTAAAACACTCTTAATGATCCCCCCTCCCAGCACAATATCTCCGTCATAGAACACCGCGCTCTGGCCGGGGGTTATGGAATCGTTCGGATGAAAAAATGTTGCTTTCACAAACCCGTTTTCAAGAGGTTCAATCCTTCCATCCTTTTCTTTTTGTGCCGAACGGATCTTGATGCTTACATCCATCGCTTCTGCCAGGTTATCAATTCCGATCCAGTTCAGATCGTTGACAAGAAAGCTGGAACTGAAAGTATCTTCCTTTTCACCAACAACCACTGTATTGCTGTCTTTCTCAATCCTGATCACGTAAAGGGGTTCCGACCAGGCAATACCCATTCCCTTCCTCTGCCCTATCGTAAAATTCCAGATCCCCTGGTGAGTCCCGAGGACCTTTCCGCTGGTGTGGACAATATTCCCGGTCGTAATTTCATGTTCAAGAAGGTCCTTGTAATTACCGCTGTAGAAATCCTGGCTTTCTTCCTTGTCATAAACAGGAAGCCCAGCCTCCCTGGCAATCTCTTTTATTTTCGTCTTGTTGTAAATGCCAATCGGAAGCATCGCTTTGGCAAGCTGATCCTGGGTTAGCCGGTAAATGAAATAGGTCTGGTCCTTCTTCTGGTCCACCCCTTTTTTCAGGAGGAACCTGCCAGTGGCAGGGTCTTTCTCCACCTTCGCATAATGTCCGGTGGCAAAAAAGTCATACGAATAACCTTTTTTCTCCGCCATTGCCGGCAGCAGGCTGAACTTTATATGCTGGTTGCATTGTATGCAGGGGTTCGGAGTCCTTCCTTCATAATATTCGTTCCTGAAATAATCCAGGACTGCCTTCTTATATTCCCCCGAACAGTCAAACACTTCAAAAGGTATCTTCAGGATTTCGGCTATCTCCCTGGCCTCCCTGATCTCCTCTTCTTCATCCGGGCCGTAGCACGCATGTTTGCTATTAGATGTAAAAGGAAGCTTTCTCCCATCCCATATTGCCATGGTAACACCTACAACATGATAACCTTCCTTATTTAAAAGATAGGCAGCAACAGAGGAATCCACTCCCCCGCTCAGTCCTACAAGTACAGTCTTATCTTTATTCAAAATGATTTTTTCGCTGAAAATTGAGCCCGCAAAGGTACAATTTATTTGACTTGGATCATGCGGATGACTTTGGTGAAATCCGGGCTTGTGAGCCTCACTATCAGGACACCAGATGCCCCATTCCGTGAAGATGATTTAAAGGGTATTTCATGAATTCCCTGCTGTTTATATGCGTTGACGAGGATACCTAAAAGTTCACCTTCCACACTGAATACTTCCAGTTTCACCTGGCCTGGTTTTTCCAGTTCATATCCGATAGTAGTGGCACCGCTATAAGGGTTCGGATAATTATATAAATTGTTTACTGCGGATGGCTGATCCCCGGTTACACCCGTTAGTGGTGTGCAAGGTGTGAATTGGACCCCGTCAACCCAGATCGTAAACCCGTAGTCCCAGGTATCGGCATGGATCTCTACATAGTTCACCGAATCGTTCGTCATATTTCCGACGACCGACCTGGTGAAACCATTTCCGCCTGCAACAGGGCATTTCAACAATTTCCAGTTAAGGTTAGCCGCGTTCAGCAAGGTCGGGGATGCAGTGTATTTATAATACCCCGCCCTGGCGTTCCCAATCCTGACCGAGAAATACTGGAACCCTCCGGCTGTATTCCTGATTGTCCTCACCCAAAAATACAAGGTGTCGGTATTGCTGAGGGTCCAGCTTGATACCGAATCTCCTGCAGCCCGATAGTTCAGCGACATGTCATAACCCCGGCTGGTGACCATTTTTACCGAGGCATAACCAAGCTGTTTTACCACACTGTCAAAGTAAAGCGAGTCGCCAAAAGGATTCTTGGAGGGATACCCGGTTTGAGGATATACATTCCATAGTGATGAAGGCTCTGCCATATCGCAGGGAGGCTGGTTCTGCATTACAGGCGTGTTACCTGAGGTATATGGCCACCATTGTACCTGCCCAAGGGTTGCGCTGTTGTGCCTGTCGTAAACTTTGGCAAGTATCATCAGGCTGTCGGAAGGATCAAAGAGGTTTCCGGGAGCATAAATATCATAGGTGGACGTATTCTGGAAATGGTAGGCGGTAGGAGCTGTGAAAGTGTTACCTGTAATGGTATCCATATCCGACTGCCCGGCGAAATAAACCGATGCTGCCTGGCTGTATAAAAATTCATTCCCCGTCATATGGGTATGTTCGGTTTTGGTAAGAGAGACCGCAAGAGTATTCCCGTTAAAAGTATTGGAATGGATGTCGTAATCCTTTGAGTACTGGTTGGTATACCCGGCGATCGGGCTGCCTTCCCAGAGCTCTATCCCCAGCGGATTGTCGCCGATCTGGTTATTGGTGATCGCGTTACTGAATCCGCGGTCGATGGCGATGCCGTCTATGTAATTCCCGTTGATCTCATTACTGTCGACGATGGACTGGAAGGAATATCCAAGCCACATCCCGTAATCACTGTAATTACAATTATTGTGTTTGTAAACATTACCCGAGGCAAATGTCGCCTCTATCGCGTTATGGGGGGAATAGGAGCATTCGTTATATGCAAAGTAATTATTGTTCGGGGTCGTTGAATGCTGATACTGGCCAAGGAAAACCCCGTCGCCCGACCAGCTCAGGTCATTGTTTATGACCGTATTGTTGTTTGAAACTATCATCAGCAGAGCCCCGCAATCGCTGGGGTCGGTCTTGGGCCGGTTCACATGCGAACAGTTGTTCTGAAAAATGTTACAGGTATCGCTCCAGAACATCCTGATACCATAGGAGGTATTCCATGAGAAATCATTGTCGTGGATCTTTATCGAATCGCAATGGTAAAGTGCCACGCCGTCGTTCTGCATCGTCATCATGTTGTCATGGATATGGGCTGCACGGCTCTGGTACATCATAACACCTCCCCCCAGGGCATTGGCATAGTCGGCCCATACATTGATCCAGCCTGCCGAATCAACCCTGTTATGGCAGAAGTGGTTCCCGTAAATGGTAATATGGTCTGAATTGGTAATGTAAACAGCATATTTATAACTGAACACCGAATCGAAATTCCTGATCGTGATATTATGAGAGTTGGCAATTTTGATCATATATCCTTTAAAGACCGAGCCGTCAACCGTGCAGCTGTCCCCGTCAAGTATTATATCATGCTGGCCAATGATCTGGATGACACCGTTGGAATCAGGGTCGGTGAAAAGGTAATTGGCCGGGATGAACTTGATATTTGAATTACTCGGGATCTGCATATTGTTGGTGATCGGGATGTAGGACTGGGCCATGGAACCTGCAGTCGTAAAAACCAGGAGCACCATAATAAATACGTAATGTTTCATAGCTAAATTCTTTATTAACAAACGAATGTAGACAATTATATCCCTGAAAGCAAGGTTTTATAATGAAAAACATCTAATTTTAATGTTTTTATCAGGATTCTTACACTTACAAAATAACTGCATGCATATGCCTGACGGACATATCCATATACTTATTATCACTTGAATCCAGGTTTTAGGGTTGTATCTTTGTAAATTGGATTATTGTAAAAAATTAAAGCAAAAAATAGCACCATGAAAAAATTCAAAAACAATTTCCTTCAAAGATTGTTGGTTCTTATTATTATTTCAGGCGCCTTGTTATCCCAGACAGCCTGTCATAAACAGTCTTCCGGAGGGACATCCGCTCCCACCAAGTTCACACAACTTCAGGTGAACCAGAATTTCAAATTCGACAATTACAGCGACGTTAATGTAACCATCACTATATCCCAGACCGGTGCATTTAAAATGTACGTGATCCAGCTCTTCAACGGGGATCCTTCCAAAGGTGGAAAGCTTCTTGGAACAGGGGCGACAGACGCAAACAGCCAATACCTGACAAAGATCCGTATTCCGTCAAACCTGTATACCGTTTATATCGGCAAAATTGCTGCAGATGGATCTGCACAGTATGTTTCCGCTCAGGTTACCGGGAACAGCCTCAATTATTCATTCGCCAAATCGGGAGTAGCAAAATCCGTTTACGGAGAGGCAGGTGTACCTGACTGCGCTTCGGGATGTACACAGACTCTTTCATCGGGGACCTATAACAGCCTGAACATTGCTTCCGGGGCTGTGGTATGTGTTCCCCAGGGAACAACCGTCACCCTGAATACTCCTGTCCTCAACAGCGGAGGAACGATCAGGATCTGTGGTACGGTAACCTGGAATAATATCAACGGCAGCGGGGGCACTATAATCATTTCTGCCACAGGGACCATGAATGGTAACTATGCCCTTACCGGAAGGACTTTGAATAATTACAGCACAATTTACGTCATGCCTAACAACAATTTTGACGGCACACTGAATAATTACGGTACCCTGAACGTTGCGTCCGGCGGAACATTCCAGATCAACAGTTCTGCTTTGGTCCACAACTATGGAACAATGACTGTTCCTTCAACATTCAACGTCAACGGCTCACTGCTCAACGACGGCCCCTTCACCGTTAATGGCAAACTTACCAATAACGGGAACGGGATAATAACCAACACCTGTTCCCTTACAATTGCAGGTTCCAATGATTTTCAAAATAATGGCGCGCTCACGAATAACGGATACGTCAATGTGACAGGCCAATTCAGCACACAAGGCAGCGCGACTAACAACCTTGGCCTGCAAAGCCTGATCCAATGCGACAACTTTGATATCGAAGGTTCGGCAGCCGGTCCGGCCCAGCAGGGGGCCCAGATCAAAGCGACAGGAAGCGGTCATAGCAAAACTGCCGGGGGATGCTCAGTTTCAGGCTATGTTGACCTTTGCGCTCCCGGGGGCATACAACCAAATAACGGCAACTATGGTTCCCATGTAACATTTTGTGCCTATACCATCCCGGTTCCAAGCTGCAGCGCACCCACAGCACCTTCGATCACGAGCGCACTTACTGCTGGAGGAATGGTTGGACAATCATTCACTTATACCATAACAGCAACCGGAACAGCCCCGATAACATTCAACGCAACGAACCTTCCTGCAGGTCTAACCTTCAGCGGAAACACCATCAGCGGAACCCCGACTACCGCTGCAACAACCAATGTAACTCTGACTGCCGACAACAATTTTGGCACGGATACCAAAACCCTGGTTATCACTATAGCTCCTGCGGGGACACCTCCGGTAATTACAAGTTCCCTAACAGCAACTACCACTGCCTTACAGGCATTCAGTTATACCATCACCGCGTCAGGGTCGGCGCCGATAACCTATAGTGCAACCGGCTTACCAACGGGATTGTCAATCAATGCGACTTCAGGTCTTATCAGCGGAGCTCCTACAACAGCCGGAGTTTACACCATCCCAATAACAGCCACAAACAATTACGGGCATGATACAAAAAACCTGGTTCTTACGGTAAACCCGGCCGGGAATCCACCGGTAATCACAAGTGCTCTTACCGCCTCAGGTACAACAACATCACAATTCACTTATAACATTACTGCCACCGGCACTTCGCCAATTACTTTCAATGCCACCGGGTTGCCGTCAGGTTTGTTTTTCAGCGGTTCAACCATCAGCGGAACCCCAACCAGTTCAGGGGTTTCCAATATCACGCTTACAGCAACCAACTCATTCGGCAATGATTCGAAAATTCTTGTCCTGACTGTGGCCGAGGGCCTGGTTGCACCTGTTATCACCAGCCCTTTAACGGCCAGTGGAATTAAAAACCAGTCATTCAGTTACACTATCACCGCTTCGGGCAGCACGCCCATAACTTACAATGCTACGAACCTGCCGGCCGGCCTTACTTTCAGCGGCAATGTGATCTCAGGAATACCTACGGCAGCCGGGACTTCCAATGTAAATCTAACAGCAACCAATGCCGCTGGAGCCGACAATAAAGTCCTTGTAATAACCATCACGAATCCTGTTATCGTAGATACCGATGGTGATGGTGTACCCGACAGCCAGGATGCATATCCCCTTGACCCAACCAGGGCTTTCAATTCATATTATCCCAACCAGGTCGATTACGGAACGATTGCTTTTGAAGATCTATGGCCCGCTTACGGGGATTATGACATGAACGATCTTGTGATGAATTTCAATTACAAAATAGTTACAAACGCTCAGAACAAGGTTGTGGATATCATTGTGAGTTACAAGATAAAAGCCGCCGGGGCTACAATGAATAATGGCTTTGGATTTATCCTGAACACCCCTCCTGCAAACATTGCAAGTGTAACCGGATGCCTGAAAGTTGGTTCTGCCGTAACGCTGGATCCAAAAGGATTTGAGGCAGGACATACGAATGAAACAGTTATTATCCCTGTTGACGCAGTAAACACCCTTTTAGGTAACGGACTTGTCAACACAATTCACGGGGGGAATACTGTTCAGACCAGCTATCAAACGGTGACAGTCCATTTCTCAAATCCACAAACCGGCATTGGAACGGCACCCTACAACCCGTTCATGTTCGTCAACCAGGAAAGAGGAAAGGAAATTCACCTGAAAGACCAGCCTCCTTCAGAATTGGTCAATACATCATACTTCGGTCTGTTTAACGATGCAAGCAACCCCTCCCAGGGAAAGTATTATCGTTCCTCAACCGGATTATGCTGGGCAATTGAAATACCGATTGACTGGTCTTACCCTCAGGAAATGATCGACATCGTTCAAACCCACCTGCATTTTGCCGACTGGGCTCAGTCGAACGGAACTACCTATCAGGACTGGTATGTATTGAAGCCGGGGTATCAGAATACAAATAATTTATATTAACAGATCTTCTTCGTAATAAATGTTACGGCCGCCCGGAAAAACCGGGCGGCCGTAACATTTATTACTGAATTATTTTCCTTGAAATAACAAGAAAATAGATCACCACCAGGACTACCCCCGCGCCCGAAATGACAAACATCAGCTTCATCCCGAGGGTATACCATAATATCCCGGCCAGGCTGCTTGCCAGGAGTGAAAACACACTGGCAAAACTGGTATAAAATCCTATTGCCGTAGCGGTATCCTTCTTGTCGGCCAGGTTGCTTATAAGGGCTTTGGATATCCCTTCGGTACTGGCAGCATAGATCCCGTAAAAGAAGAAAAGAAAAAGGAAACCAGGAATGGCAGTGGCAAAGCCAAAACAAAGATAAACCCCGGCAAACAAGGTAAGTCCTGCGATCAGGGTAGTCTTCAAACCGATCTTGTCGGCCAGCGCTCCCAGCGGGTATGATGCAAGAGCATAAACCAGGTTATAAAATATGTACATACCTATCATGCCGGTATCGGAAATATTTTTACTCTTTATCGCAAGTAAAAGAAAGGCATCGGAACTGTTAAATAAAGTGAAAATCAGCAGCCCTATAACCAGGCAACGATAAGAAACGGCTGAACGCTTCCAGTATTTAAGGTAGGAAAGGAAACCCGGTCTTTTTTCAACGGGAGAAGCCTTGGTTTTCTTTTCCTTCAGGAAAAAAGTAAGTCCTATAGCGACCAGTCCGGGGAAAAATGCCAGGTAGAAAAGGAATTTATATTCACCGGGGTAAATCCAGAGAAATAAAAGCGCAAGCATCGGGCCGATCGCGGCCCCAACGGTATCCATGCTACGATGAAAACCAAAGACCTTTCCCTTGTTTTCGGCAGTGGTTTCATCGCTTAGTATGGCGTCCCTTGCGCCGGTCCTGATTCCCTTGCCCAGCCTGTCGAGAGTACGGGCCAGGAATATCCACCATGGCCAGGTCAATACGGCCATCATAGGTTTCGATAAAGCGCTGAGAGTATATCCTCCCCTTACAAATGGAACCCTCCTCCCCATCACATCCGAACTCTGCCCAAAATAACCTTTGCTGAGGCCGGCAACAGCCTCGGCTATCCCTTCCAGGATCCCGATCAGCATAACCGAAAAGCCAATAGAAGTAAGATATACAGGCATTACCGGGTAAAGCATCTCCGAAGCTATATCGGTAAAAAGGCTTACGAAGGAAACCAGTAAAATTGTCCGCGTTAGGATTCGTGCTTTCATTTGGGTGTGATCTTGAAAAATGCAAGGTATGCTTTGGCTGATGCCGCAAGTTTGAAATTCCAATGCTTTGCTGCGGACAGCGCATTGGCTGTGGTGACAGGATCGACATAGCCCAGTTTCTGCAAAGCCGAAAATGCATTCATCCTCGTTTCAAATTCATATCCCGGGCCGCTGTATGGGATCAGCTCATCCAGAAACTCTCTTTTCCCGTTACTGATGGCTATTTCGAGCCAGGCCATCCTGATGTTTTTTCCTCTCCATCCTTCCATTTTTTTCGTAAGTTCAAGATAATGATCAGTACGGGAAGGGAATGAACTGCAAAGTCGCTCTAATGCGAATTGGATGTTCAGGTATGAAGAATCGCTAAGGCAGGTTTCCACGTCCGGTCTTAAAGTTTCGGGAATGGTGTCAAGCAGTATGAGTGCAGTCTTCCTTACATTGGCATTCTCATCATGCAGGGCCTTCCTGAACAGGGATAAAGATTCGCCCGACCTGTCCCTGCCTGCCTGTTCCAGAATAGCGGAACGCATCAGGGGGAAGTGATCCTTATCCCAGGCGGAGAGAAGAAGTTCTATTTTCTCAGTTAAAGGGGTCTTTTTGAGAGCCTGTAAAGCATCGTAACGGTCGATCATGAGAGGAGCTTTCATCAGCTGGGAGGCAAGTTCATTATACGAACGCTCAAAATCCAGCTTTTTAAGTATCCTGCGTCCGGGGTCAAACAACACGAAATCCACCTGGGCCTTCAAGGAGTTTGAGATCCTGACTTTTTGCTCCTTTTTATCAATCCAGGCCGTAATGCTGTCGGCGGAACCGTTTTTATAATAAACCCTGATCTTAACGGGCATCCTGAACAGGGGTTTCAGTTCATTCACTTCCTGCACCTGCTCCACGCTGACCCCGGTGAAAGCCTTGCCCGTTGAGTCCTCCTGGGAAACATAGCTCACCTTGTATTCCGGCTCCCCTCCCCTGAGTATCCATTCATCGAAGAACCAGTTGTATGAAACTCCCGTGGCATCATAGGTGCATCGTATAAAATCAGAGGTCTGGGCATAGTTGAACATATACCTTTGAGCGTACAGCTTAACAGCATCCCTGAATTCCCTGTCACCCATCACATCCCTCAGCATATCCAGCACCAGCGATCCTTTCTGGTAGATCCTCGCAACTCCTCCCTGGCTCCCGCCAACGGGATAATCGTTTTTCTTTGCAGCATCAAATGCCTGGTTCATCTCATCATTCCTGATGTTCTCATAATATTCCTCCCCATAAACCGAACGTTCGAAGAGCTTAGCATAATGTGTAGCGAAACTCTCGGTAAGCCATACATCCTTGTTAACGAGATGTGCAATGCCATCGCCGAACCACTGATGTGCCAGCTCATGGGCATTCACATTCACGTAATTTCTCTGCCACCAGGCATGGGGGTCGATCAGCATATAATCACCGAACACGGTGGATGTTGTTGTTTCCATACCTCCGTACATGTAGTCTATGACAGGAGCTTCCCGGTATTGGGTATAAGGATAATCAACACCTATCTCCTGTTCGAAAAATTCAAACATCTTCTCGGTGTATTTGTAAGTAACGGGAACCCTGTCGGCCATTCCTGCCCAATACCAGTATTCAAGCGGAACCCCTCGTTTCGTAGCCGATACGGCATAATCGTAATCCCCGATCACCAGGGAAGTTGAAAAATAAGGATGGTCTTTTTTCATGGCATAATGCCAGGTTTTTGTCCCGTCGGGATTCGTAACCACTTCAAGCCTTTCGCCGTTGGAAAATATCTTGTATTTGCCGTCAAAAGTGAAATACATATCGGTTGTTACCCTGGCTTCAATATAAGGTAGCCAGTTATGAGGCCTGTGGGCCCAGATGGTTTTTCGCTTCCCTGCTTCTTCAGGCCTCCATCCTATAAAATATATAGGACCTGCCTGGGGGCGGGCTTCATAGGATATGCTGATAATATATTTCTTTCCCCTGGCCAGGAATGCAGCCCCTTTCACAGGATAGATCACCAGGTTCGACCCGGAGAGCTTCCAGGTTACGGGGATCAGTCCGACCATTGCCTTGCCTTGCTTACCCGTTGAGGGCTTCACCGCTCCCTCATCCACAGTGATCAGGCTTACCTTATTGATAACGAATTCGGGAGTATAAATACTTATGGAGTCCGTGTGATAACGGTTTGCAATAACTGTAAGGTCGGCATTGGCTATCACCAGGTTTTCGTCGGGTTTGAATTGCACATC
>Ga0316229_1000994_pt1 | contig 32211 bp, 33 predicted proteins | sample TBH18023metaG_FD_206011 | JGI IMG/M metagenome (GOLD analysis project Ga0316229, IMG submission 206011) | Freshwater microbial communities from Trout Bog Lake, Wisconsin, USA - TBH18023 | ecosystem: Environmental > Aquatic > Freshwater > Lake > Hypolimnion/Profundal zone | place: USA: Wisconsin... | reverse complement strand
ATGGCCTTCCTGCAGCTGAACTACGGCCCGGTGGACGGCGTCAGGGGCGGCGTGTTCGTGCCCCAGCTGTCGCCGCTCCAGTGGATGCCCACCCTCGGCGCGGCCGCCACCGCCGGCGTGGGGCCGGTCTACTCGGTGTTCGCCTGGTGCTTCGGCGGCCAGGGCACCGAACCGGTGCGCAACCTCACCCAGGAGTACGGCGCCACCTACATCATGGTGGCCGGCCTGCTGAACTGGCTGTGCCTGATCGATATCTTCGACCGCAGCACCGGGCGCTGGGTCTGGCGCCTGCCCAAGGATGAACAGGACGCCCTGGCCCGGAAGACTTCCGACTAGGGCGTGTCCGAGGCACCTGACCGTCTGCTCACCCGGCACTTCGTGCTGGTGTCGGCCATCACCTTCATCACCTTCTTTTCGGCTTTCCAGCTGTTCCCCACGGCTCCGCTGCAGCTCCGGCGGCTGGGCGCCAGCCTGGCGGAATCGGGCCGGTTCATGACCGTGTTCACCGCCGGCTCGTCCCTGGGCGCCCTGCTCACCGGGCCCCTGGGCGACCGGGTCGGGCAGCGCCGGATGGTGGTGGCCTGCGCCATCGGTTTCGGACTGCTGCTGGGCGCCTACGGCCTGCTGCCGACCCGCTGGGGCTTCTACCTGCTGGCCTTTCCCCATGGCGTGGTGTGGTCGGGCCTGCTGACGGCCACCATGGCCACCCTGGGCCACGTGCTGCCCCCGCGCCGCCGGGCCGACGGGCTCTCCCTCTACGGGCTGGCCAGCCCGGCCGGGGTGGTCTTCGGCCCCCTGGTGGGCATGGCGGTGTTCCAGCGCTGGGGCTTCGCGCCCATGACCTGGAGCCTCGCCGCGGTATTCGTGGTGCTGGGCCTGCTCGCCCTGTCTCTGCCCGCGGATCCGGGCCGGCAGCTCGAGCGCGCCCCGTTCCAGCTGCCCGGCAAGGCCATGCTCGCCCCCGCCCTGGTGCTGCTGGCGACCGCCCTGGGCTACGGCGCCCTGGGCACCTACACCGCCCAGGAGGGACTGGCCCTGGGGTTCCGGCCCTGGCTGGGCCTGCCCACGCAAGCGGCCTTCCTGTCCTGCATGGCCATCGGCATGGTGCTCACCCGTCTGGTCATGACCCGGGTGGGATTCGGCCCGAACCCCACCCGGCTGCTGCCGCGCATGCTCTGGGCGACCATGGCCGGGCTCGCCCTGCTGGCCTTCATGCCCGGGGGCCTGGCGCGCCACGTCAGCTCGGCCCTGCTCTACGGCGGCGGCTACAGCATGGTCCACACCCTGCTCAACGCCCACGTGCTGGAGGCCACCCCGCCCAGCCGGCGCGGCGCCGCCTTCGGCGCCACCCTGTTCGCGTTCGATTCGGGCATCGGCCTGGGCTCCCTCGCCATCGGCAGCCTGATCGGCTGGGGCTGCACCCATTTCGGCGTGCACGGCTTCCGCATCGGCTGGGCCGTGGCGGCGCTGCTGGCGCTGGCCGCGGTGCCCCTTTCCCGCAGGCTCACGGCGCTGTCATAATTGATTGCATTGGGATATAAAAGGCGCGAAAATAAATCGTATCGAGGTTTGACATGGATGGAATCCAACCTGGCGTCTGCATGCTCTGGAAGCCTGTGGGGGGAGGTGTCAGCGCTCTCGTAACGGTGATGGCCCTGGACCTGGAGCGCGACAAGGCGCAGGTGCATGTGCGGCGCGCGTCCACGGGGCTCTGCGCGACCCACTGGGTGGACATGGCCGCACTGTCCGACGCCCCGAAGGAAGCCAAACCCTGCGCCTGCGTCCGCACCCACGGCGAGGACGACCACGCGGCCTGATCAGGCTTTGCGGTGGACCCTGGCGCCGGTGTGGCTGGCCTGGTCCCGGGGCTTCACGATCATGTCATCGATGTTCACGTGGTCGGGCAGCGCGAGGGCCCAGCGGATGCACTCGGCGATGTCGGCGCCCTGGAGCGGCTCGACCCCCTTGTAGACCGCCTTGGCGCGCTCCTCGTCCCCGAGCCGGACCAGGGAGAATTCCGTCTCGACCATCCCCGGGTCAACGCTGGTGATGCGGATCGGCTCGCCGCACAACTCCAGGCGCAGGACCCGCATCAGCGCCTTGAGCCCGTGCTTGCTGGCGCAGTAGGCGGCTCCGCCCTCGTAGTAGTCGTGGCCGGCCGTGGAACCGATGGCGAAATAGTGCCCCCAGCCGCTCTGGCGCACGTACGGCAGGGTGGTCTTGATGGTGCGGATCACCCCTTCGACGTTGGTATGGAGCATCGCCTGCCAGTCCTCCTCGAGGACCGAATCCAGCTTGGCCACGCCCCTGGCCCCGCCGGCATTGGCCACCACCACGTGCAGGCCGCCCAGGGCCTCGACCGCCGCCCGGACGAAGGCCGTGACCGAAGCGGTGCTGCGGGTGTCGACCCCGGCGGCGAAGGTGCGCACGCCGTGGGCCTGGGCCAGTTCCGCCGCCAGGGCCTCCACCCGGGGCACCCGGCGCGCGCCCAGCGCCAGATGGCAGCCCTGGGCCGCCAGCAGGCGGGCGGTGGCCGCGCCGATGCCTGAGGACGCGCCTGTGATGAGGACGATGGGGTGTTCCGGTCGCATGGGGTCTCCTGGACCCAGATTAGCGCGAAGCCAAACCATGGAAAACCGGAGTATTGAATTTTAAAACATGCAAACAAATTCATTCTTTTCTTGGGTCCAATTCCAAATTCCTATATTATTCTTTGGCAAACACCCAAATCCTCTTTCCCATGCCAGAAATCCGCCCACCGGTGGTTTTCGTGGTGCCACGACCCCTCGCCTGGGAGGTGTCTGGCCAAAACCTCTCCAGGCTCATTTTCTAGGAAGTTGCTATGGCTCAAGGCACCGTGAAGTGGTTCAACGCTGAGAAGGGTTTCGGCTTCATCACGCCCGACGAAGGCGGCGCCGATCTCTTCGTTCACCACACCGCCATCCAGGACCGGGGATTCCGCACCCTGCAGGAGAACCAGCGGGTCAGCTTCGATGTCGCCCAGGGCCAGAAGGGCCCCCAGGCCACCAACGTGGTCAAGCTCTGAAACGGGGACGGCCCTTCGGGGTCTGATGGAATAACTTCGATATTGTCTGGCAGCACCCCTCGGGATCCGGATCGGCGACCACGCTGACCCGGATCCGGGACGTTATGCCTGTCCGGTATCCGGCAAGTTCGATTGTTTGCTCGCAGCGTCCGCAGCCCATTCCGGGGCTTTCTTTCTCCGTTGAAACGGGAGCGTTCGCTCGATATATTCCATCCAGGTGATCCCGCATTCGAGCGGGTCATGTTTCCGCAAAGGGAGTCAAGCTCCCCCTGGTGCCTTGGCCTGGCAAGGACCTTGAATGAACAACGCCAGGCTAAAGGGGCACGTCCCCGCAGGGAAGAAGGCACCATGGCAGAAGGCACCGTCAAATGGTTCAACGCAGAAAAGGGTTTCGGCTTCATCACCCCCGACGGTGGCGGCGCCGATCTGTTCGTCCACCACTCCGCCATCCAGGATCGGGGTTTCCGCACCCTGCTTGAAAACCAGCGCGTCAGCTTCGAAGTGGCCCAGGGCCAGAAAGGCCCCCAGGCCACCAACGTCGTGAAGCTTTAGGCGTTCATTCGGCAAGGCATTTCAGGAGCGGCCCCCCGGGGCCGCTCCCTTTTATTGGCCCGGGTTGCTTTCCCCATTGAATAGCGGCTCCCGGCCCGGTAGCCTTGGCGGCAGCGCTCCCCGACGCGCGGGAGTCCGCGATCCAGGAAGGAAAGAGGCCATGTCCGTAGGCATCGTCAAATGGTTCAATGCCGAAAAGGGATTTGGCTTCATCACGCCTGAAGAGGGCGGTCCTGACATCTTCGTGCACCAGTCCGCCGTCCATGCCGGCGGCTTGCGCACCCTGGAAGAAAAGGCACGGGTGAAGTTCGATATCGCCCAGGGTCCCAAGGGCCCCTTGGCGACCAATATCCAAAAAATCCAGGGGCCATGACTGCATCGAACGATCAGCTCATCCATCGGCTTTCCCAACTCCTGTACCGTTGCCTGGAGGAGGTGGGCAGCACCAAAGCGGCCCTCTACCTGGCCCAGCCCGGCGGCGGCGCATTCCGGCTGGTGAGCCACTACGGCTGGCCCCGCGCCACCCCGCCGCCGCCGCAGCTGGCGCCCACCGATCCCCTCATGGTGCTGGCCCACCGGGAACGGCGCAGCTTCGTGCTCAACGACGGCGCGAACTACCCCGAACTGCAGGCCTTCAGCCAGGGCAAGGCGGATCCGCGCTATTTCGTCGCCCCCATCTACGACCACGGCGAGTGGTTCGGCCTGCTCATCCAGCGGGATCACAACGGCAGCGAACCCTACAGCCTGGAGCGCCAGGAGGGCCCCACCCAGCTGATCTGCCAGGATCTGGTCCAGGCGATCAAGCATTTTGAAGCCCCCAGGCCGGCGCCGCCGGACCCGCCCGTCCCGGCGGTCCAGGCGGTCGAGCCGATCCGCGTGCCGGCGCCGCCCACCTTCCCCGAGCAGCGCAGCTTCTTCTGGGAAGCCGCCCATCTGCTCTGCCAGGTGGTGCCGGCGTCCGCCGTGGCGTTGTGGATTTTCGACCCCCTGGAGAACCGCCCGGTCCTGGCCTTCAGCACCCTGCCCCTCTCGCCGGAACTGGAGCGCCAGGTCATCAGCCTGGCCCGGGCCCAGCGGCCGGATCTGCACGACCCCGATCTGCAGATCCTGACCAAGGCCGAGCACTACGACCTGAGCCCGATCCGGGGCCCGTTCCGGACCCTCCTGCCGATCGTGCTGGAAGAGCAGTTCGGCACGGCCGACCTCATGCTGGTGTTCCGGGTGGAAGACAAGCCCTTCCTGCCGCGCGAACAGGAGTTCGCCCGGGGCCTGGCCCGGATGCTCGGCCTGTTCCTGGAGGAGGGCCGGGTCCATGAGCGCTACCACCAGTCATTCCTTTCGGTCAGCCACCGGATCCTGGCCGACGCGGGGAGCAAGGTGCCGTACATCCGCGACCACAGCGTGAACACCGCGGAACTGGCCCGCAGCCTGGCCCGGCGCCTGGAGCTGCCCTCGGCGGAAGTGGAAGCCGTGACCATCTCAGCCATTCTGCACGATGTCGGCACCCTGCTGCTGGACCGCAGGCTCCTGGACAAACCCACCCTGAGCCCGGCGGACCGGGAACAGATGCAGGCCCACCCCATCCTGGCCTCCACCTTCCTCAAGGATTTCCACTTCCCCTTCGATGTGCTGCGCATCATCCGCCACCACCACGAGCAATGGGACGGCAAGGGTTATCCGGACGGCATCAAAGGGGAAACCATTCCCATCGAAAGCCGGATCATCCACCTGGTGGAGTCGTTCCAGGTGATGACCGCGGGCGCCCCCTACCGGGCGGCCAAACCCATGCTGGCCGCCCTGGCCGAGCTCCGGCAGCTCGCCGGCAGCCATTTCGACCCGCATATCGTGGAAGAATTCATCCAGATGGTGGAATCCCGGCATGGCTGACGCTTGAGGCTAAACTGTCTTCGGGGGATCCACCGTCCATGCCGCAAGCCAACGCCAGGAAACCGGGGACCAGGGGCTTCATCCTGGTCATGCTGCTGGTCTTCATCACCTCCATGGGGATCTTCCTGACCATGGCCCTGCCCAGGGTGGCCACCGAGGTGCAGCGCGACCAGGAAGCGGAACTGATCTACCGCGGCGAGTCGATCGCCAGGGCGATCCGCCTGTACAAAGCCAAGACCGGCGGCTACCCGCTGAGCCTGGAGGACCTCACCAAGGTGCGCCCGCGCGTCATCCGGAAGCTGTACCTGGATCCCATGACCCGCCAGGGCCCCCACGAAGGGGAGTGGGATCTCATCACCGCCGTGCAGCCTGGCGCCTCCGGAGACAAGACCGGTCTGCCCATCGTCGGCGTCAAGAGCTTCTCCCAGAAGGACAGCTTCGCCACCTACCACGACAAGACCCTCATCAGCGACTGGACCTTCTCCGCGGCCGACAACCTGCTGGGCATCCCTGGAGCCGGGGCCGCCGCCGCCGCGGCGGGTCTGGTGCCCGGCGGCGCCGCCGCTGCCGCCGCGGTGGGCCTGAAGCCGGCCGGAACCACTCCCGTGGTCCCGGGCCCGGACCCGTCCGCGCTCGGCGCCCCCGCCTCCGCGGCTCAGCCGCCCCAGACGCCACCCCAGACGCAGCCGCCGCCCCAGACGCCGCCCCAGACGCAGCCGCCGCCCCAGACGCCACCCCAGACGCAGCCGCCGCCGCAGGCGCCGCCAGCCGCGCCGCCGCCCCAGAACTGATCCATCCAGGGAAAACCTTCCCACCCTTTGAAAGAAGCCGATGCTGCGAACCCTCCTCGCCCTCATTCTGCTCGTCGGCTACCCCGGCAAAGCCGACGAACTCCAGCATTGGGCGCAACGCATGGATGCCCGTTCGGTGCGCAGCTCGGTCGGCCTGTGGGACCTGGGCACCGGCAAGCTGCTCGAAGGCCACCAGACCGACCTGCAACTGGTGCCCGCCTCCACCACCAAGGTCATTTCCACCTACGCCATCCTCAAGAGCCTGAAGCCGGACTACGAGCTGAACACCGAAGTGTGGGGCGATCTGCGCGGCGGCACCGTCACCGGCGACCTGATCTTCAAGGGCGGCGGCGACCCCCTGCTCACCAGCGAACGCATCTACCTCCTGGCCCTGGGACTCAAGGCCAGGGGCGTCCAGCGGGTCACCGGCCGGATCCGGCTGGACCAGAGCGCCTTCGACAACCAGCGGTTCGGCAACGGCTGGGAGCGCACCTCGGGCAATACCACGCCGCCGGTGCTGCCGCTGTCGGTGAACTTCAACCGGGACAACGGCCGGCTGGTCGCCGACCCCGAGCGCTTCGCCGTGGAAACCCTCACGCGGACCCTCACCGAGGCGGGCATCGCCATCCAGGGCGAAGGGCAGGGCGGCACCCCGCAGAAGCTGCTCAGCTTCCCCTCGCTCCCGCTGCGCGACCTGGTGTCGGACATCAACAAGAATTCCAACAACTTCATGGTCGAGATGCTGGTCAAGCAGTTCGGCGGCGGCACCTGGCCCCTGGGCGTCACCCGGATCCAGCTGTTCTACGCCAACCTGCTGGGCCTGGGCCCGGACAAGATCGACCTCACCGACGGCTCAGGCCTCAGCAAGGACAACCACCTCTCGGCCCGCACCCTGGGCATCGTGCTGCGGGCCGCCTGGAACGACTTCGAGGTGGGGCCGGAAATGGTGGGTTCCATGAAGATCATCGGCGGCGAGCCGTGGAAGCTGCACATCAAGGACCCCAACCTGGCCCGCCGGATCCGCTGCAAGACCGGCCATCTGAACGGCGTCACCAGCGTCTGCGGCTACCTCCAGACGCTCGACGGCAAGCTGCGGGTGTTCGCCATCCTGCTCAACGGCCCCTGCGACGAGGGCGACGCCTGGGAACTGGTGAGCCGCTGGGCCAATTAGTCGGCAAGCTCGCTCAGGGCTTCGCGCAGCTTCTTGAGGTCGAAGGGCTTGCCAAGGTGCGGCACCTTGACCCGCTCCAGGAAGGTGCGGGTTTCCGGTTCGAACGAATCGCCGGTGGTGAACAGGATCCGGCTGGCCATGGCCGGCTGGTTCGCCTGGATCCATTCGAACAGCTGGATGCCGGTGAGCCCCGGCATGCGGATATCCGAAACGATGAAATCGAACGTGCCGGCTTGGAGCCTCTGGATGGCTTCACTGGCCAGGGCGCAGGGCGTGACCTCGCAGCCCCAGGAGGTGATGGCGTCCACCAGGCACTCCAGCAGGAAGGCCTCGTCATCCACCACCATGACCCGCTTGCCCTGCAGCGGCGTTGAAGGATTGGGAACCTGTGCCTCGACCATGGGCAACTCCACCAGAAATGCATTGCCCAGGCCGTCCTGGCTGCGCACGGAAATCCTGCCCCCATGGGCCCGCGCGACGCAAGCGATGACACTCAAGCCGAGCGATTCCACATCCCGGGCGTGGGCGATTTCGAAGACCTGTTTACCCTCGGCCGCAGTGAGCGCCCGGCCGGTGTTCTGGCAGACCAGCTGCAGCGTCTGCCCGGTCTGCCGGGTGCCGATCCGCAGGCGCTTGGCGGCGGAGGCCGCCGAGGCGTACAGGCCGCTGCGCAGGAGGCAGACGATGCCTTCCCGGAGCATGGTGGCATCCAGGCCGGAGTCCTTCAGGTTCGGGTCGATGGTGAATTCCAGCACCACGCCGGCCGCGGCGGCTTCCGCCTCCACCCGTTTGGCCGCTTCCTGCAGCAGGGTGTTGAGGTTGGCCGGCTCCAGGTGCAGCAGGCTCGGGTAGAGCACCAACATCAGGGGCCGCAGGAGGATCTGGGCGTTCTCCACCGATTGCAGCAGCTTGCCGATCCGCCCGGCCTGGCCGGCGTCCACCGCCTCCTCCAGGAGCATGCTCTTCTGGAGCAGGATGGGCGTGAGCCGGTTGGCGATGTCGTTGAACATCTGCGGCATGAGCCGGGCGATGCCGGCCTTGCTTTCCACCTCGTGGAGCCTGCGCTCCAGGCGGTCCTGGGTCCCCAGATCGCGGACCAGGGCCGAATAGGCCAGCACCCGGTCGTCACTGCCGCGGATGGGCGCGTAGGTGATGCTGGCGGGGAATTCCGTGCCGTCCTTCTTGAGCCGGGAGGTGGTGACGTCCCGGATGGTCTGGCCCTTGCCGACCTGGGCAATGGCCTGCTCCAGCTCCCCGGCCCGGCCCGGAGGCGTGAGCTGATGGAAGGTGTGGCCCACGATCTCGGCCTTGGGATAGCCGAAGATCTGCTCGGCGGCGGCGTTCCAGGTGAGGATCCGGCCGTCGGCGCTGAACGAGATGATGGCCTCGCCCACGCTCTGGATCAGCCCTTCCAGGTAGCGCCGGGTCTTCAGGTTGTCCTGGTTGGCCCGCTCCAGCTGGGAATAGATCTGGCGCAGCTCCTCGTTCTTCTTCTCCAGGGCCTCCTTGACCGCCTTCAGTTCGGAATAGAGCAGCGCCGTCTCCATGTTGGACTTCAGCGCGTCCTCGAGCAGATCCTGGGCATCGGCCACCTTGCCGGGAACCAGGTCGGCCACGCTGACGTTCTGGCGCAGCACCACCGATTCCGGTTGCGGGTGGTCCTCGCTGGGCGGCGGCAGTTCCTGCATGTTCGCCCGCACGTTGGATTCGATGAGATTGAGCATCTCCTCGAAATCTTTGATCTTTTTGTCCAGATGGTATTTGCGGAAAGTGGTGCCGACCGTTTCGCGGGTGATGGCGAGGAAGGTGTCCAGGACCCCGTCGCCCCGGCTGGCCACCGACTCGAAATAGGGCACCGAGCGGAAATTCAGGCGGCGGTTCATCACGCCCACCGGCATGGCGTCCGGCAGATCCCGCTTGTTGTACTGGATGACGAACGGGATCTGTTTGATGTTCAGGCGGTTGGCATTGAGGTTGTGGTAGAGGTTCGAGAGCGAGTCGACGTTCTCCTGCATCTGGGCTTCACTGGAATCCGCGACGAACACCACCCCGTCCGCCCCGCCCAGCACCACCCGGCGGCTGGCATCATATTGCACTTGTCCAGGAACCGTATATATCTGCAAATGGATTGAATTGCCGTAGATGTATCCGAGATTGATGGGCAGCAGATCAAAAAAGAGGGTTCGATCCTCCTGGGTATTGACCGAGAACATCTCTCCCCGGTTGGATTCCGAGCACATGGCATGGAGCGACCGCAGGTTGGTCGTTTTGCCCGACAGACCCGGACCGTAATAGACCAATTTAAGCAGTATTTCATTCGCTCGCGTGTTGAATTGGACCATGGGTGCTCATCCAGAGGGGTTCACAGGAAAGAGATTAACATTACTTCCGTATCCTTTTTTGAGACTGTGCTTGGAGATTCATCAAGGTATAGCAGAAAAGTCCACATGGCGGCCCAGCCACGGAGGCGCGGGCGGCGCCCTTTGCCCATGATAGAATTCCAAGCAGCCATTTGCCCCCGGTTCCGTCCGGTGAAGGTTGTCGTTTTTCAAACCCAGGATTGGGAGTCTCCCGCGTTGGACGTGCCAAGGCAGCCTGAAAAATCACCCGTCGCATCCCAAAGGGTGCAACTTTGAGCGTACCGCGCCACGTCGCAATCATCTTCTTGGTATCCGCTGCGCGGATACGCAAGACCTCACACCCGGGCCCGCTCGGCCGCGGCTTGAACGGGGTGGTCAAGTGAGCGTACCGCGCCACGTCGCGATCATTATGGACGGCAACGGCCGCTGGGCGGCAGAGCGCGGGTGGCCGCGGATCAAGGGCCACAAGGCCGGGGTCCAGGCCGCCCAGGACATCCTGGAGGCCGCCGCGGACCTGGGCGTCGAACACCTGACCCTTTACGCATTCTCCACCGAGAACTGGAAGCGCCCGGGCCTGGAGGTGACCATGATCATGGCCCTCCTGCGCATGTACCTGCGGATGTTCCTGCCGAGACTGCGTTCCAGGGGGATCCGCTTCCACCACCTCGGCGCCGTCGAAGGGCTGCCCGACGGTGTTCGCAAGGATCTGGCGAGCCTCGAGGCGCAGACCGCAGGCCACAAGGGGATGGTGTTCCATCTGGCCGTCAACTACGGTTCCCGGCTTGAACTGGTCCAGGCCGCCCGCCGCTGCGTGGAGGACGGGCTGCGGCCGGGCGAGATCACCGAAGCGGCCATGGGCGAGCGCCTGTGGACCGCGGGGGTGCCCGACGTGGACCTGCTGATCCGGACCTCCGGCGAACTGCGCATCTCCAATTTCCTGCTCTGGCAGGCCGCCTACGCGGAATTCTACCTGACGGACTGCCTGTGGCCGGATTTCCGGGGTCCCCAGCTGCGCGAGGCGGCAGCCGCCTATGCCCAGCGGGAACGCCGGTTTGGCGCCCTATGACCGGAGTCGCGATGAAACCACCCTCCCCTCCCCATCCCGGCATGGACAAGAAGAACCTGGCCGTGCGCCTGGGGACGGCCCTGGTGTTTGGGGTGTTCTTCCTGACGCTGCTCTACTTCGGCGATCGGGCCGAGTCGCGTGCCATCTTTGCCGTGATGCTGGCCGCAGCCCTGTTCATGGGCATGCACGAATTCACCCTCATGGGCCAGAAACTGGGCCAGCGGCCCTCCCTGTATGCCGGAGCCGTGGCCGGGTGGCTGCTGCTCGTGCACTTCCTGCTGCTGGGCCTGAACATCACCGATCCCCTGCCGCTCTGGCTGGCCCTGGTCATCGGCGGCGCCGTCATCCACTTCGGCGCGCTTTTCTTCGAGCCGGACCTGGGGAGCGCCCTGGCCAGCCAGGCCCTCACCTGGATGGGCGCCCTCTACCTGGGGCTGGGCTTCGGCTTCCAGCTGAAACTTTTCATGTTCTCCGACACCACCCTGCCCAATACCGGCGGACGCCTGATCCTGGCCCTCTACCTGATCGTCTGGGTGGGCGATTCCGCCGCCTATTTCGTCGGCAGCCTGCTGGGCCGGCACAAGCTGGCCCCCAAGGTGAGCCCCAAAAAGACCTGGGAAGGCGCCGGCGGCAACCTCCTGGGCAACCTCGCGGCGGCCTTCCTGATCAAGGCCACCGCCTGCCCCCAGTGGTCGGTGGTGGACGCGGTCGCCATCGGCCTGCTGCTGGGCACGGTCGGCCAGCTGGGCGACCTGGTGGAAAGCACCTGGAAGCGCAGCGCCGGCGCGAAGGATTCCAACATGGGCGGGATCGCCATCCCCGGCCATGGCGGCCTCCTGGACCGGGTCGACAGCCTGGTCTTCGCGGCACCCGCCCTCTATGCCTATGTCCACTTCGTTCACGGATTGAACTGATCCATGCGGCACCTCGCCCTGCTCGGCAGCACCGGTTCCATCGGCACCTCGACCCTGGACGTGGTCGCGGCCCATCCTGAACGGCTGGCGGTGGCGGCCATGGCCGCGGGGCGCAACCGGGAGCTGTTCCGGGCCCAATGCGAGCGGTTCCGGCCCCGGTGCGTGTCCCTGGCCCGGGTTGAGGACGCCGCCTGGTTGGCGGCCGAACTGAGCTACCGGCCGGTGGTCCTGCACGGCATGGAAGGTCTCATGGCCTGCGCGCTCGAGGCAGGCGGCGACACGGTGGTGGCGGCGGTGGTGGGCGCGGCCGGCCTGGCCAGCGTGGAAGCGGCCCTGCGCAACGGCCGCCGGGTCTGCGTGGCCAACAAGGAGAGCCTCGTGGTGGGCGGCGCGCTCATGCGCCAGGCCCTGGCTGACGGCGGCGGGGAGCTGCTGCCGATCGATTCCGAGCACTGCGCCCTGCACCAGCTCCTGGCCGGGCGGGCGCCGGCGGAGGTGCGCGAGATCCGCATCACCGCCAGCGGCGGGCCGTTCCGGGACTGGGACCTGCGGCGCATCATGGGCGCCACGGTGCAGGAAGCCCTCAACCACCCCACCTGGAAGATGGGCCCGAAAATCACCATCGATTCCGCCACCCTCATGAACAAGGGCCTGGAGGTGATCGAAGCCTCGGTGCTGTTCGGCCTGGACGCCGACCAGATCCAGGTGACCGTCCACCCCCAGAGCCAGGTGCACGCCATGGCCGGTTTCCAGGACGGGACCTACCAGCTCCAGGTCTGCGCCAACGACATGAAGCTGCCCATCCAGTACACCCTGCTCTATCCCGACCGGTTGCCCGGTCCGGTGCCTCCTTATGATTGGGACATCGCACGTGCCTGGAGTTTCGCGCCCCCAGACCTGGAGAAGTTCCCCTGCCTGGCCCTGGCCTACGCCGCCCTGCGGGCGGGGGGCACGGCCCCGGCCGTGCTCAATGCCGCCAACGAGGAGGCGGTGGGCGCATTCCTGGCCGGGGCGACCGGTTTCTGGCAGATCCAGGCCTGCGTCGCTGAAGTTATGGCGAGCGTGCCGAGCGAACCTGCCCACACTTTAGGGCAGGTCATGGATGTGGACCGCCGTGCCCGGGCAGCGGCCAATGCCTGGATCCGTCAACACCCGGTTTGATTTCTCATTTCCCAAGGACTTCCATGAAGCGTCTGCTGTATATCGCCCCGGCCATGCTGGCGGGCGGCTATCTTCCCGGGGCGGGCTTCTGGGGCCCCGTGGTGCTCCTGGTCGGACTCATCTTCTTCCACGAGGCGGGGCACTTCCTCGTGGCCAAGTGGATGGGGATGCCGGTCGACGTGTTCTCCCTGGGCTTCGGCCCCCGGGTCGCCGGCTTCAGCTGGAAGGAGACCGACGTGCGGCTCTCCCTGCTGCCCCTGGGCGGCTACGTGCGGCTCGCCGGCTACAATCCCGAGGAGCCCAACGCCCAGGATCCCAACGGCTTCCTGGCCCAGCCCGCCTGGAAACGGCTGTTCTTCTATTCCGGCGGGATCCTTGCCAACATGCTCATCACCGTGGTGATCTTCTTCGCCATGGGCATGGACGAGGCCCGGATCACCGACAAGCGCCCGGTGCCCACGCCCCTGCAGATCGTCGAGGTCACTCCCGGTTCCGCCGCGGCCGAGGCCGGGCTGCAGTCCGGCGACCAGATCCGCAGCTTCGGCGCGCTCAGCTTCCCCGGCAGCAAGAGCGAGGAGGCCATCGCCTACATCCAGGCCCGGCCCGGCGCGGCGATTCCGGTGACCCTGGACCGGGACGGCGTCACCCGGAACCTCCAGGTGGTTCCCAAGAACGAGGGCGGCAAGGGCAAGCTGGGCGTCTATTTCGATGTCTCCAGCTGGATCTACACGCGCCGGCCGTTCCAGTTCAAGGATCTGGGCACCGGCGCCAAGCTCGGGGTGGTCGGCAGCGCCAAGCTGGGCTACGAGATCCTCGGCAACTTCGGCAAGTTGATCACCCACAAGGTGAGCCTGAAGGAGGTCGGCGGCCCCATCACCATCGTCCGCGCCGGCAGCCGGGCAGCCAAGGCCGGCCTGGCCCAGTTCCTCTTCCTCACCGCCCTGATCTCCATGAACCTGGCCGTGCTGAACGCCCTGCCCATCCCGTTCCTGGACGGCGGCCACGCGGCCATCCTGGTGATCGAGAAGCTGCGCGGCAAGGACCTGTCGATCAACGTCAAGGAACGGATCCTCCAGGGCGGCTTCCTGTTCCTGGCTTCGCTGATGGCCATGGTGATCGCGCTCGACATCCTGAAGCTGAGGAGCTAGTCTCTATCCCCTTTGCGGATCCGGTCCATCTCCCGCTTCTGCTCCCGCTCCCGCAAGGCGTCGCGCTTGTCGCCCATGGTCTTGCCCTCGGCCAGGGCGATGCGCACCTTGATCTTGCCCCTGGCGTCCAGGTAGATGGCCAGGGGGATCACGGTGAAGCCTTTGCGCTCGGCCTTGGCGACGATCTTGTGGATCTCGGCCCGGTGCAGCAGCAGCTTGCGCGGGCGCAGGGGATCGTGGTTGGCGTCCGTGCCGAATTCGTAGGGGCTGATGTTGGCCTGCTTGAGCCACAACTCCTGGTTGTGGGCGTCGACATAGGCATCCTGCAGCTGGCCGTGGCCGCCGCGCAGGGCCTTCACCTCGGTGCCCAGCAAGGCGATGCCCGCCTCCCAGGTGTCCAGCACATGGAAGGCGTGGAGGGCTTTGCGGTTCCTGACAAGGTCTTCACTCATGCCCCCAGTGTATCCAGGTTAAAGTTAGGGTTTCATGCTCCGGAGACCTCGTGCTGCATAAGCTACTCACCCCTGTGATCCTGTGGATGACCGCCCTGCTGGTGGCCGCCGGGCCGCTAGGGGTTACCCTCCTGATGGGCATCGAAAGCGCCTGCATCCCCCTGCCGAGCGAAGTGATCATGCCCTTCGCCGGCTACCTTGCCTATAAGGGGCAAATGAGTTTTCTGGGCCTGGGCGGCGCCAACCCGTGGATCCAGATCCTCACGGCGGGGTTGTTCGGCGCCATCGGCTGCAACCTGGGATCGATCCCCGCCTTCGAGCTGGGAGCCTGGGGCGGACGCAAGGCAGTGGAGCGCTACGGCAAATACATCCTGCTGAACCTGGACCACCTGGACCAGGCGCACCGGTTCTTCGAACGCTTCGGCGTCTGGGCCATCCTGCTGGGGCGCATGCTGCCGGTGGTGCGCACCTTCATCGCCCTGCCCGCCGGCATCGCCAAGATGGACCGCACCCGGTTCCACCTGTTCACCTTCATCGGCAGCCTGCCCTGGTGCGTGGGCCTGGCCTGGGTCGGCTACCAGCTCGGCGAGCGTTGGGAAACCCTGGGCGCCATCTTCCACAAGTTCGACCTGGCGATCGGCCTGGTGCTGGTGGCGGGGGCGGTCTGGTTCCTCTGGCACCACATCGCCAGCGCCCGGCGCAGGCAATTCTGAAGCAAGGGAGTACAATGGGATTCCAAGCGGAGACGGCCATGGAGATCCCTGAAAACTTGCGCGAGATCGTTGACCGGCTTGGCGTGGCGCTGGTGAAGGCGCTGGCCAACGACGAGAGCAGCCGCGCCCTGGTGCAGGAGATCCAGGCCTACGGCTTCGACATGGCCCTGATGCTGGAGGCCACGGTGGCGCTGCACAAGCGCGACGACGACGAGATCGTGGCCGAGGGCGACGGCCCGGGCCAGGACGCCGGGTACACCCTGGACCGCGGCCAGGGCCAGTGGTCCGAAGAGGACAAGGCCTTCCTGAAGACCTTCAAGATCTCCCTGGAATGACCCGGGCCTGGGAACAGCCCGCCCCGGAACTGGCGCCGGAGGCGAACCCCAACGTGGCCGGCATGGGCCTGGATGCCCTGCGCGACCTGGTGGCCCGCCTGGGCGAGAGCGGGTTCCGCGCCGCGCAGATCAACGAGGGCCTCTACCGGCACCGCTGGACCCGCTGGGAGCAGTTCACCAGCCTGTCCAAGGAGCTGCGCGCCAAGCTCCAGGCGCGCACCGATCTGCGCTGGCCCGAGATCACCGAAAGCGTGGTCTCCGAGGACGGCTCCAGCAAGCACGCGTTCCTGCTGGGCGACGGCGGCCTGGTGGAAGGCGTGCATATGCCCTACGGCAGCCGCACCACCCTGTGCCTTTCCAGCCAGGTGGGCTGCGCCATGGGCTGCACCTTCTGCGCCACCGGGCTCATGGGGATCAAGCGCAACCTGACGGCCGGCGAGATCACCGGCCAGGTGGTGACCATGCTCAACGCCCACGGCCACCCGGAACACGAGCCGGTCAATCTGGTGTTCATGGGCATGGGCGAGCCGCTGCACAACCTGGACCAGGTCATGGCCGCCTTCGCCCTGCTCACCGACCCCAAGGGCCTGGCCCTGTCGCCCAAGCGCATCACCCTGTCGACTTCGGGCCTGGTGAGCGGCATCGAGCGGCTGGCCGCCTATGCCCGGCGCCCGCGCCTGGCGCTAAGCCTCAACGCCACCACCGACGCCTACCGGGACCGGATCATGCCGGTGAACAAGGCGTGGAACCTGGCGGCCCTGGCGGCGGCCCTGAAGGCCTTCCCGCTGGAGCACGGTGAGCGGATCACCCTGGAGTACGTCCTGCTCCAGGGGGTCACCGACAGCCTGGAGGACGGCCGGCGCCTGGCCGCCTTCGCCCGGCAGTTCCCCAGCAAGGTGAACCTCATCCCCTTCAATCCGCACGAAGGCTCCGGCTTCGCCCCGCCCTCCGAAGCGCGGATCGGCGAGCTGATGGCCCTGCTGGCATCCCGGGACATCACCGCCAGCGTAAGGCGCAGCCGGGGCCAGGATGTGGCCGGAGCCTGCGGTCAACTGGTGCGCCGGAAGCCCCAGATATGAATGGCTCTTGACGGATGTAATTAATATTTTATCTTTGTGGCAACCCGATCGATCCTCCCGGACCAAGGATGCCACGATGAACCTGCCCTGCCTCTCCACGCCCCTGCCCGCGCGTCTTACCCTCGCCGGGCTGCTCAGCCTGCCCGCGGCCGCCGGGCAACCGACGTTGACCCTCATCGTCGACCACAAGGCGAACATGGTGTCCGAACTGGAAGTGGGCTTCCCCAAGGGTGCCCCCAAGGACAACGCGGTCGTCAAGATCTACGAAGGCGTCACCGCCAACGGGGACGTGGACATCACGATGCGTCTTTCCCAGAACGGCACCACCTCGGCGCGGCTGACCCACGCCGGGACCTACACTCTGAGTTTCAGCGGCTTCGCGGTAAGCTGCTCGCCCAAGCTGTACCTGAGCCTTCCCGACCTGCCCGGCGCGTCGCCAATGGCCTTGTTCACGGCCAGCGGCAACATCTCTTCGAGCAAGCTCGCCATCAGGAATTTGATCTGCGACAGCAATGCGAAAAAATATTTCCAGTTCCCGTCCGACGCCAGCATCAAAGTAACGGCACCGGTCAAATAGGCCCACAGGTGATCTAGGGTAGGCTGTGAGGCCCCCGGTCCGGTAAACTAGTCGTTTACACCGAGGACTGCCATGCCTTTTGAGCCCCTGCAGCAGGAACCGATCATCCAGAAGCGCTGGGCCGAGACCCAGGCGTTCCGGGCGCCGCGCGCCGCGGAACTGAATGCCGGAGACCGGACCTTCTACATGCTGGTGATGCTGCCCTACCCCAGCGGGCGCATCCACATGGGCCACGTGCGCAACTACACCCTGGGCGACGTGGTGGCCCGGTTCCGGCGCATGCGCGGCGACAAGGTGATGAACCCCCTGGGCTGGGACTCGTTCGGCCTGCCGGCGGAGAATGCCGCCATCAAGAACGGCATCCACCCGGCCATCTGGACCCGCGACAACATCCAGGAAATGAAGGGCCAGATCAAGAAGATGGGCATCAGCTACGACTGGGACCGGGAGATCGCCTCCTACCTGCCCGAGTACTACAAATGGAACCAGTGGTTCTTCATCAAGATGTGGGAGCGTGGCGACGTGTTCCGGGCCATGCGCAACGTGAACTGGTGCGAAGCGCTGGGCACGGTGCTGGCCAACGAGCAGGTGGTGGACGGCAAGGACGAGCGGACCGGCCACCCGGTGGTGCAGAAGCCCATGGAGCAGTATTTCTTCGCCATCACCCGCTACGCCGAGGAACTGCTCAAGGACATGGACCAGATCGACTGGCCCGAGAACGTCAAGACCATGCAGCGGCACTGGATCGGCAAGTCCGTGGGCGCCCGGCTCAGTTTCGACCTGGCCGACGGCCAGGAGGTGTCGGTGTTCACCACCCGGCTGGATACCCTCTATGGCGTCACCTTCATGGCCCTGTCCACGGAGCACCCGTTCATCCAGAAGGCCGCGGAAACCGATCCCGGGCTCAAGGCCTTCTGCGACCAGGTGGCTTCCCAGAGCCGCGAGGAGCGCCTGACCAGCGACGTGAAGCTGGGCCACCGGTCCCGGCTGGAGGCGGTCCACCCGTTCACCGGGGAAAAGCTGCCGATCTTCGCCGCCAACTACGTCCTCATGGACTACGGCACCGGCGCGGTGATGGGCGTGCCCGCCCATGACGAGCGCGACTTCGAATTCGCCGGGAAATACGGCATCCCCATTCCCAAGGTGATCGAGTCGGAGAATCCCTGGGAGCCAGGCATCCTGGTGAACTCCGGGGAGTTCACCGGCATGACCAGCGAGGCGGCGGTGGACGCCATGGTGGCCAAGCTGGCCGGCCGCGCCGCCAAGGCCATCACCTACAAGCTGAAGGACTGGGGCCTGTCGCGCCAGCGCTACTGGGGCACCCCCATCCCCACCGTGCACTGCCCCAAGTGCGGCGTGGTGCCGGAGAAGGAGGAGAACCTGCCGGTCCGCCTGCCGGAGGACGTGGCCTTCCAGGGCAAGGGCGCCTCGCCCCTGACCACTTCCAAGTCCTTCCTGGATTGCACCTGTCCCAAGTGCGGCGGCCCCGGCCAGCGCGAGACGGACACCATGGACACCTTCGTGGACTCCAGCTGGTACTGGATGCGCTACCTGGACCCGGCCAACGACCGGCAGCCCTTCGCCAAGGCCGAAGCGGACGCCTGGGCCCCGGTGGACCTCTACGTGGGCGGCATCGAACACGCGGTCATGCACCTGATGTACGCCCGGTATTTCTACAAGGTCATGCGCGATCTGGGCCTGCTGGATGGTGATGAGCCATTCAAGAAGCTCATCTGCCAGGGCATGGTCCTGAAGGACGGCTTCAAGATGTCCAAATCCAGGGGCAACATCGTCGATCCGGATGAAGTCATCGCCCATTACGGGGCCGACGCCCTGCGCCTGTTCATGATCTTCGCCGCCCCCATCGAGAAGGAGATCGACTGGACCGGCTTCGAAGGCATCGAGGGCGCCACCCGCTTCCTGAAGCGGATCACCCGGATGGTGGAGGAGCACGCGCCCGCCGCGGAGCCCATTCCCGCCAAGGACCAGCTCACCGCGGAGGAAAAGGCGCTGCTGGTGAAGATCCACCAGACCCTGCACAAGGTGACCGAGGACCTGAGCCACCGCTACCAGTTCAACACCCTGGTGAGCAGCCTCATGGAGCTGACCAACGCCGTGGCCGACCTGCCCAGGGATGTCCCGCACCGGGCCGCCATCATGCAGAGCGCCCTCACCACCCTCACCCTGATGCTCTCCCCCGCCGCGCCCCACCTGGCCGAGCAGCTCTGGACCCGCCTGGGCGGCCAGGGCCTGTGCATGCACGCCGCCTGGCCCGAGGCGGATCCGGCCTGGCTGATCGCCGACCAGGTGACCGTGGTGGTGCAGGTCAACGGCAAGGTCCGGGGCCGGGTGCAGGTGCCCGGCCACGCCACCGACGACGAGCGCAGCAAGGCCGCCCTGGCCTGCCCCGAAGCCCAGCAGCACCTGGCCGGGAAGGAGATCGTCAAGGTGGTCGTGCCCCCCGGCGGCAAGCTGGTCAGCATCGTGGTGAAGGGATGACCCCGGGGGATCTCGCCGCGGGCCTGCTGGAGGCCGGCGCCGTGCGGCTGGCGCCGCGCAGCCCGTTCACCTGGGCCTCCGGGCTGAAGTCGCCGATCTATTGCGACAACCGCCAGCTGCTGGGCTTCCCGGAACTGCGCTCCGCCATCAAGGCGGCCCTGGCCGACCGGGCCGCCCTGGCCAACCCCACCCTCATCGCCGGCACCAGCACGGCCGGCATCCCCTGGGCGGCCATGGTGGCCGACCAGCTGGGCCTGCCCATGGCCTACGTGCGCCCGGAACCCAAGAACCACGGCATGGGACGTCAGGTGGAGGGTCCCTCCGGGGCCGGCCACCGGGTGGTGCTGATCGAGGACCTCATCTCCACCGGCGGATCCAGCATCCGCTGCGTCGAGGCCCTGCGCCAGGAAGCCGCGGAGGTGCTGGAAGTTCTGGCGCTGTTCAGCTATGGCCTGCCCCGGGCCGAGGCCGCCTTCCAGGCCGCCGCGGTGCCGCTGGGCGTGCTGGCCACCTTCGACGACCTGGCCGCCCGGGCCGGCTCCCAGGGCCTGCTGGATCCGGCCGACCTGGCCTCCCTGGCCGAATGGCGCGCCGACACGGCGGCCTGGAGCCGGCGCTTCGAGTAGGAGATGCCATGAAGCTGTACACCCGCACGGGCGACGCAGGCACGACCGGACTGTTCGGCGGCGACCGGGTCTCCAAGTGCCATCAGCGCCTGGTGGCGTACGGCACGCTGGATGAACTGAACAGCGCGCTCGGCGTCCTCGCCCTGCACCTGGCCGCCGAACTGGCCGCCCACGCCCCGCTGCAGCTGATCCAGCGCGACCTGTTCGCCCTGGGCGCGGTGCTCGCCGCCCCCGCCAGCAAGGCCGGCCAGGTGGAGCGGCGGCTGACCCATCCCACCTGGCCGGTCCAGGCCATGGAGGCGGACATCGACCGGCTGACCGCCCTGACCGGGCCCATGACCCACTTCGTGCTGCCCGGCGGCTGCCCCGGCTCGGCCCATGGCCACTGGTGCCGGACAGTCTGCCGGCGCGCCGAGCGGGAGGTGGTGGCGCTCTCCGCCGCCGAACCGGTGCCGGCCGAGGTGATCGTCTACCTGAACCGGCTCAGCGACTGGCTGTTCGCCCTGTCCCGGGCGGCCAACGCCCAGGCCGGGGTCGAGGACGTGAAGTGGCTGCCCTGACGGCCGTACGGGCGCGAACTTGCACTTGGGCGCATACTGGTCTGTGGATAATAAATTAATGAAGCCAAAACCTTTAATCCTGGCCTCCCTGGCCGCCATCGCCCTGCACGGGGGGACGGTCAAGTCCGCGTCCACCTACCTGTACACCTACAACGATCGCAACGGCAACGTTGTCATCAACAACATGCCGCCCTCGTTCCTCAAGGGGCAGGGCCTGACCCTGCGCCACGTGGGGGTGGGCCATGTGCAGCTGGCCATGAGCCGCCAGGAGATGGCCAAGGTGCTGCGCAGCCCCGAACTGCTGGAGCTGGTGGACAGCATCGCCACGGCCGAAGGGATCGACCCGTTCCTGGCCCGGGCGGTGATCCAGGCGGAAAGCGCCTTCTATGCCCGGGCCCGGAGCCGGACCGGGGCCCTGGGCCTGATGCAGCTCATGCCCCAGACCGCCCAGCGCTTCGGCGTGGTGGATCCGTTCGACCCGCGCCAGAACATCACCGGCGGGGTCAAGTACCTGCGCTGGCTCAGCGACAACTTCAACGGCGATCTGCCCAGGGTGGTGGCGGCCTATAACGCCGGGGAAGGCGCCGTCACGAAGTACGGGGGCATCCCGCCGTTCGCCGAGACCCGGGCCTACGTGCCCCGGGTGCTGGAACTCTATGGCAAGCGCCTGGTGCAGCCCGACCCCAAGGCCGCCGGCTCCATGTCCCTGCTCAAGAAGGGCCGGGGCGGCTTCCAGGTGGATGAGACGGTGCTCACCCCCGGATCCGGACTGCAGGCGGACGCCAGCCGCGGCCCCGCCCGGCCGCCGAGCCGGCTCTACCAATGGGTGGACGGCTCCGGACGCCTCCAGATCAGCGACCAGCCGCCCCCCAAAGGCCTGGCCGCCAAGACCTACGAGGCCTCAACCGAGTGATTCGCGCTCGGCGATGAAGGCTTCCAGGGCCACCACGGCGTCGGCGTAGGTCTCCTTGAGCTGCTCCAGCAGCAGGCCGGGATCGACCTCGAAGCTGCCCTTGCGGCCGGCCCCTTCCAGTTCGGCGGCGATGGCCCGCAGCCTGGGCGCGCCCATGGTCCCGGCCGCGCCCTTGATGGAATGGGCCACGTCGGCCATGTCGACCAGGTCCGAAGACGCCAGGGTGGCTTCGATCGCGCGGATCCGGTCAGGCGTGTCGGCCTTGAACAGATCGAGCATTTCCTTCAGCAGGCCCAGTTCCCCATCGTCCAGGGACAGGAGCTGATCCATCACGCTCAGGTCTAGATTCCCGCCAGCAGCTTCCATCGATCATCTCCTGCGCCCAGTATCCCAGAAGCGGGGCGCCTTTGGTGGTAGGCAATGGCCAATTCCCAGGGCACACTTGAACTCCAGCAAGGGAAGCGCCATGAAGACCCTCCTCCTCCAGCATGTCCAGGAAGCCGCCGCCCTGAAACAGGGTTTCTTCGAGGCGGAAGCCGAGCATATCCTGGCCCAGGCGGCGGACATGGCCGAGCGGCTCAAACGCGGCTGCCGGATCCTGGTCTGCGGCAACGGCGGCAGCGCCGCCGACGCCCAGCACTTCGCGGCCGAACTGTCCGGCCGCTACGTGAAGGAGCGCCGCGCCCTGGCCGGCATCGCCCTGACCGTGGACAGTTCCGCCCTCACCGCCATCGGCAACGACTACGGCTTCGACCGGGTGTTCTCCCGGCAGGTGGAGGCGCTGGGGCGCCCCGGCGACCTGCTGGTGGGCATCTCCACCAGCGGCAACAGCCCCAACGTCATCCTCGCGGTCGAGGCCGCCAAGGAACTGGGCCTGCGCACCCTGGGCCTGCTGGGCCGGGACGGCGGCCGGCTCAAGGGCCTGGTGGACGACGCCCTGGTGGTGCCCAGCCAGGTCACCGCCCGGATCCAGGAAATCCACATGATGACCTACCACTTCTGGTGCGAGGCCATCGACACCCAGTTCGATTAGCTTTTGTTCACGGCGCTGGAACCCCACCTCGGCACCCTAGGCGAAGCCGCCCGCGCCGAGCCGCTGGGGCTGTACCTGCACTGGCCGTTCTGCCGGGACCGTTGCACCTACTGCTCGTTCGTCACCACCCGGGACGAATCGCTGCACGCCGCGGTGCTGGACCACCTGCTGGGCCAGATCCGGGGATGGGGCCGGGCCCTGGGCCGGCCGGCGGTGGACACCCTCTACCTGGGCGGCGGCACCCCGTCCCTGCTCAGCGCCGGGGAACTGGCAGCCCTCACCCGCGCCGCCCGGGAGGCCTTCAATCTGGCCGCCCTGGAGGAGGCCACCCTGGAGGCCAACCCCGGCACCGTGGACCAGGCCTGGCTGGAGCAGGCCCGAGCCCTGGGCTGGGACCGCGTCAGCCTGGGCGTGCAGACCCTGGACGACGCCCTGCTGGGCCGGCTCGGGCGCATCCATGACGGCCGGACCGCCCTGGAGGCCCTGGGCTGGGCCCGGGCCGCCGGCTTCCAGCGGGTCAGCGCCGACCTGATGGTGGGCATCCCCGGGCAGGACCTGGGCCGGATCCTGGACGACGCCCGCACCCTGGTCGCCGCCGGCGCCAACCACCTTTCCATCTACCTGCTGGACCTGGACAAGGCCTGCGCCCTGCGCGCCCAGGTGGACAGCGGCAAGCTGGTGCTGCCCACGGAAGACGAAGCCGCCGACGTGTTCGAGGCGCTCCAGGAGGAACTCCCGCGCCTGGGCCTGCGGCCTTACGAAATCAGCAACTACGCCGCGCCGGGGCAGATGTCCCGGCACAACAACCGCTACTGGGAGCGCCGCCCGTACCTGGGCCTCGGCCCCAGCGCCGCGTCCCAGCTGGCCCACTGGCGCTGGACCGAGAGCGGCGTCATCCGCGCCTGGATCGAGGACCGCGGCAGCACCGAGGTGCAGGAGCTGGACGCCGCCGAAGCGCTGGCCGAGATCCCGCTGCTGGGGCTGCGCATGCACCGGGGCGTGGACTGGGAGGCCCTGCGCGCCAGCGCCCGGGCCTTGAACCTGGAGCCCCTGGTGGAAGGCTGGGAGGCCCAGATGGCGCGCTTCATCGAAGGCGGGCTGCTGGTGCGGGAAGGGGCCTGGCTCCGCTTCACGCCGCGTGGAATGCTGCTGAGCAACGGGGTGCTGCAGATGTTCGTCTAACCAGCCTTCGGGTGGTGGTCTTTTGTCCATTCTGCCAAAGCTTCCCTCATTGCCGCATGGAGGTTGAGCCCGGAACTTTTGGCGGCGGCTTCCATCTGCGCCCAGAAGGCCTCGGGCATTTTGACAGCCTTGAGGCGCACAGGGGCTTCCTGCCCTTTGGGTGGACGGCCAGGCACAATTCTAATTCTGACCAAACCTTCCAAAGGCTTGTCCTTTTCACCCATCGCCAGAGCCACGTCCTCAGCATGCCGGGCCTTGAGAACGTCCAGAGGCTCGCCAGGGCCAAGAAATTCCATGAATTCCTTCTCTGACATGGTCTTGATGCGCTTGGTCATGTGAGCCTCCGTCTGCGCGAAATTCTAAAAGCGGTCGTGATTCGAATGCCATCAGGAAAGGCTTTGGAAAAGGGTACTCGGTATAGCTTCCCATCCACTGATCCCTCGACGGCCCACCGGTTGGGGATGGTGGGATGGCGCCGAAACCCGGCATCCTTCGATAGAAACACACCTTCAGCGGTCGGTCGATCTACTCCGTGGGCTTGGATTTCCTTATCGTTCACCTCGTCCCAGATAAACCTCACCCGCCCTCCCCGATAAAGGTTATACCGTTTAGCCGCCGAGTCAACCGAAGGCAAACTGCGTGACGCGTGAGGAAACGGGAGAAAATGTAAGGACGGGAGCAAGGAGGAGCACAGTCAGCGAGCGATCTCACCGATGGTCGATCCTAATTAGGCCCTCGCCTCCCGGGCGATGCCGGCGACTTCTTCCGGCGTCAGCCGGATGGTGCGTGCCGCCCAGTTCTCCTCCAGGTGCGCCACCGACGAGGTACCGGGGATCGGCAGGATCACCGGGGAGCGCGCCAGGAGCCAGGCCAGGGCGATCTGCGCGGTGCTGACGCCGTGCAGCGCCGCGGCCGCGTCCAGGGCGCCGTGGGGCCGGCCGTAGGTGCCCACCGCGAGGGGGAAGAAGGGCAGGAAGGCGATGCCCTGGGCCGTGCAGAAGTCCAGGACCTCCTCCGGGGCATCCACCTCGGCGTGGGTGGCCTTGGCCAGGAACCCGCCGCCTCCCGCCACATTGTATAGGTTCTGCACGGTGGCCACCGGGGTGCGGGACAGGGCGGCCTTGATCTGGGCCACGCCCACGTTGCTGAGGCCGATCTGCCGGAGCTTGCCTTCCGCCCGGAGCTGGATGAGCACATCCAGGCTCTCCAGGAACGGCATCTCGCCGGACAGGTAGCGCAGATGCACCAGGTCCAGGGTCTCCACCCGCAGCTCGCGCAGGTCGTGCTCGCAGCCTTCGCGCAGCTGCTCGGGCCGGAAGTACGGGCCCCACCCCTTGTCCGGCGTGCGCATGCCGCCCAGCTTGGTGGCGATGAGCAGATCGGCGGGGTAGGGATGCAGGGCCTCGGCGATGATCGGGTTGGCGATGTGAGGGCCGTAGTACCAGGAAGTATCTATGAACTGGATGCCCAGTTCCACCGCCCGGCGCACCACCCGCACGGCTTCGCGCGGGTCCGCCGGCGGGCCCCAGACGTCGGGCCCAGGCAGGCGCATGGCGCCATAGCCGAGGCGGCGCACTTCGCGATCCCCCAGGCGCAGGCAGGCGGGCAGATGGGCGAAAGTTTGGGCGGCGCTGGTCATGGCGGAATTGTCCCACAGAGCGCAGCCGGTGGCACCGTCCCGGAACCGATATAATGCCCAGCGGAGGCTCGCCCATGTCCGATCACCCGGTCAAGGATCCCGTCAGCTGGCTCTACCCTCCGGTCGAGCCCTACCGCACCGGCCGGCTGAAGGTCTCCGAACTGCACGAGCTCTACTTCGAGGAGAGCGGCAACCCGGACGGCAAGCCCGCGGTGTTCCTGCACGGCGGCCCCGGCGGCGGCACCGATCCCAAGCACCGGCGCTTCTGGCACCCGGACAAGTACCGGATCATCCTGTTCGACCAGCGCGGTTGCGGCCGCAGCACGCCCCATGCCTGCCTGGAGGCCAACACCACCTGGGACCTGGTGGCCGACACGGAAGCCCTGCGCCGGCATCTGGGCATCGACCGGTGGCAGGTGTTCGGCGGCTCCTGGGGCGCGACCCTGGCCCTGGCCTACGCCGAGCGACACCCCGAGGCGGTGACCGAGCTGGTGCTGCGCGGCATCTTCCTCCTGCGCAAGCAGGAGATCGACTGGTTCTACCAGGGCGGCGCCAGCGCGCTGTTCCCGGACGCCTGGGAGGACTACCTGGCCCCGATCCCCGAAGCCGAGCGCGGCGATCTGCTCAGCGCCTACCATCGGCGCCTCACCAGCGCCGACCCCGCCGTGCGGATCAAGGCCGCCAAGGCCTGGAGCCGGTGGGAGGGATCCGCCAGCAAGCTGATGCCGGACCCGGCGTTCACCGACCACTACGAAGAGGACGCCTTCGCCCTGGCCTTCGCCGGCATCGAGTGCCACTACTTCCGCAACCGCGGCTGGCTCGACCCCGAGGACCAGCTGCTGCGCGACGCGGAGCGGATCCGCGCCATCCCGGGCGTCATCATCCAGGGCCGCTACGACGTCTGCTGCCCCATGGAATCCGCCTGGGCGCTGCACCGGGCCTGGCCCGAGGCGGACTTCATCATCATCCCCGACACCGGGCACAGCGCCTTCGAACCGGGCAACTCCCGGGCGCTGGTGGCGGCCACCGACCGGTTCGCCTAGCCCATGCCCTTCCCGATCATCGCCACCATGCTGTGCGCGGCGTCCATGAGCGCCGGATGGAACGCCGTCATCAAAGGCGCCGGTAACAAATTGTTCATGACGATCCTGATGACCGGCGGGGCGGGCGTGGTGGCCGTGCTGGTGTTGCCGTTCCTGCGCCAGCCGGCCGCGGCGAGCTGGCCGTTCATCGCGGCCTCCGCGGCCTGCTCGGTGGTCTATTACGCCGTGGTCGCCAAGGCCTACCACGCGGCCGATCTGAGCCAGACCTTCCCGCTCATGCGCGGCACGGCCCCGCTGCTGGTGGCCCTGACCAGCCGGTGGGCGCTCGGTGAGCGGCTGTCGGCGGGCGCGTGGCTCGGAGTCGGCCTGATCAGCCTGGGCATCGTCTTCCTGGCCGCTTCGTCCCTGCGCCGGCAGGCGGCGGGCGTGGGATTCGCCCTCGGCAACGCGGTGGTCATCGCGTGCTACACCTTGATCGACGGCCTGGGAGTGCGCCGCTCCGGGGCGCCGGCGGCGTACTGCCTCTGGGTCTACGCCCTGACGGCGCTGCCTCTGGTGGCCTGGGCCTTCACCGCCCGGCGGGCCGCGTTCAGCCGCTATGTGGCCGAACGGCCGATCCTGGGGCTGGCCGGCGGATGCGTCGGCATCGCCATCTACGCCACCACCCTCTGGGCGATGACGGTGGCGCCGGTGGCGGTCGTGGCCGCGCTGCGCGAGACGTCGATCCTGTTCGCCACCGCCATCTCCGCCCTGGTGCTCAGGGAGCGGGTGGGCGCGCGCCGGCTGGCCATGGTCTGCGCCATCGCGTTCGGGGCCATGGTGCTGCGGCTGGCTTGAAGGTCAGTCCTTGTAGCAGCCGCTGCCGATAATATGATCCTCATAAAATTCGAGGTAGGACGTCTTCTGCTCGATCTTGCTGGTGACCGGGTTGGGGTATTTGTAATCCACCCAGCCCTTGCCCTTGTTCTGGGCGACGTTGATGATTTCCTGGATGAACGGGAAGCCATCCGGGTCCCTCAGGTTGATCCGGTTGACGCCGACCAGGGCCTCCGTGTTGTAGCCGATGGCTTTGACCGTCCCCCGGTCGTTGTAGATGAAAATGTATAACTCGTTGCCACTGGCGACGTGGAATTTGCCTTTCGGCTGGTTGGTTTCCTGGATCAGTTTGGCGATCCCGTTGACCTTGGCAAACGCCACCGCCTCCTTCACCAGGGCGGCCGCATCGGCGGGCGAGGCGGTCTGGGCGAAGGCGAGGACGCCTGGAAGGAGGGCGATACCCAGCATTTTCACGTAGTTCATGAACATCCCCTTCTGGTTGACGGCTTTCGGAAATCAGCTATCAAGACGCTTCTTGTTCATGATCAGCAAATCCTGCGGCAGCGGCACCAGGCCCATGGGGGTCAGCATCTTCTGCCCCGGGGCGGAGAAGACGTAGCGCAGGAAGCCCATCAGGACCGGTTCCACGGGCCTGGCGGGGCCCCGGTTGAAGTAGAAATACACCATGTGGGTCAGGGGGTATTCACCGCTGGCGACGGCCTTGAAGGAGGGTTCGACGGGATCCTTGCCGCCGAGCGGCGTGATGGGCACCGTGCGCAGGTTGTTGTAGACCTCCTGGATGCTGCCGTAGGCGATCGCCGCCTGGTTGGAGAGCAGATCCTCGACCATGGTCATGGAATCCATGTTTATGACGTTGTCGGCCTTGTGTTTGCCGCCCTTGCTGATGTTCTTCTGGAAGAAGTCCCGGATGCCGCTGCCGTCGGGGTGATCTAGGCAGGTGATGGGCCGGTTCGACCAGTTGTTGCCGACCAGGCCCAGGTCGCCCCAGGTGTCGATTTCCTTGGGCCAGCCCTGGTAGCGGGTGGTGGTGTAGATCGCATCCAGCTGCTCGATCTTCAGGCTCTTGAGCGGGTTGTTCTTCTGCACCAGGATCACCACGGCGTCCTCGGCGATGGCCATCCGGGTGGGCGGGTAGCCCCATTTGGCGGTGAACGCGGCCGTCTCTTCCGGCTTCAGTTCCCGGTTGATGGCCACCAGGCTGGACCGGCCTTCGATCAGGGCCAGCTCCGGCTCGTTGCCTTTGCCGCCCCGCAACTCCAGATTGGCATTCGGGGTGGTTCCCGGCATCTGTTCCAGCCAAAGCTGGAGCATCGCTTCCAGATCAAAGGTGCAGACCACGACCGGCTTCGGCCTGGGCACATCCTGGGCCCACAGGCTCCCCATCGCCAGCAGCAGTGGGGGTAGGAGGGAACGAATGCGCATGGGGCCTCCGGTGCAAAGGGTGTCCCTTCCGGAAGCCGCAGGCTCCGGCCGGGGCGGGTATTAAAAAGGCCCGGGGCAAAAGCGGCCCGGGCGGATGGATTGGAAATATCTTTGATTAAATTAATCCCGTTCGGGGCCCTGGTCAAATCGAATCGCTATGCACATTTTTCCCCAATCGCTCACAGGGCACGCAGGAAGGTCTCCACTTCCGCCCAGTCCCGGCTGAGCGGGAACGGCGGCAGCGCGGCGCGCACCTGGGCGGCGTAGCGCTTGCCGTTGGGATCCTCGTGGGGCAGCATCATGCGGGGATCCAGGATGCAGACCGCGCCCCGGTCGGTGCGGGTGCGGATCAGCCGGCCGATGCCCTGCTTGAGCTTCAGGGTCATCTGCGGCACCTGGATGCCGATGAAGCCGAGGCCCTGCTGCCTGGCGTCGGCCTCGCGCACCCGGGCCTGGAGCACCGGGTCGTCGGGCGGGGTGAACGGCAGGGCGGTGACGATCACCAGGCTGAGCGCCTCGCCGGGCATGTCCACCCCCTGCCAGAAGCTGGCCAGGCCCAGCAGGGCCGCCTGGGGGGTCTTGCGGAACCGGTCCATCATGGCCGAGCGGGTCATGGCTTCGCCCTGGACGAAGAAGGTGATGCCGGGCAGCGCCTGCTCCAGCCGGGGCCGGAACGCCGCCAGCATCTTCCGGCTGGTGAACAGCACCAGCGCCCGGCCGCGGCTGGCGCGCATGAGCCGCTCCATGGCCGCGAGACTGGCCTCCACCCAGGCCGGATCGCCCACGGCGTCCCGCCCGGGCCGGCGCGCCGGCAGGTTCGGCGGGATGAACAGCAGGCCCTGGGTGGGGAAGTCGAACGGGCTTTCCACGTGCCGGCTGCGCTCGGCCTCGTCGTCGCGCAGGCCCAGGCGCAGCTTCAGCCCGTTGAAGCCGCGGCCGTCGCGCAGGGTGGCGGAAGTGAGGATCACCGTCTCGAAGCCCCGGCGCAGGTGCTGGTGGAAGAACGGCCGCACGTCCACCGGGTTGGCCTTGAACAGCACGGTCTGCGGCCCTTCCCGGCTGATGGTGGAGACCCAGCCGTCGGGCTGGGCGAAGATCTGCTCCATGCGCGAGAAGGCCAGCCCGATGCGCTCGGCCGCCTTGCGCCAGGCCATGTCCTCGGGGTTGCCGTCCACCCGGCGCGCGGCGAGCCGCTTGGCCTCGAGCCACACCGCCTGGCCCGCCGTCACCCAGGCGCCCACCGCGTCCGCCAGGGGCCCCAGCTCCAGCCGGTCGTCGCCGAAGCCGAAGGTGCCGTTGTCCATGGGCACCCGCGCCAGCAGGCCATTCCAGGCGTCCTGCCAGGGCAGCATCAGGCCGTCCAGCACGGCGGCCTCGGGCTCCTTGCCGGCCTCCTCGGCCAGGTCCCGGAAAAGCATGGTCATGGCCCGGTTCGACCACTGCTCGGCGCAGCTCTCGGTGAGCTGCTCCTCGATCTCGTGGGCCTCGTCCAGGATCAGCACCGGCGCGTCCGGCAGCACCTGGCCGAAGGCGCTTTCGCGCAGCACCCGGTCCGCCAGCAGCAGCGCGTGGTTGGCCACGACGATGTCGGCTTCCAGGATCTCCTGGCGCAGGCGGGTGAGGTGGCATTCCTCGAAGCGCGGGCACTGGCGCCCGGTGCAGCGTTCGGCCCGCGCGTTCACCTTGTCCCAGAGCTCCGATTCGCCTTCGCCGTAGCGCCCCAGCTCCTCCCGGTCCCCGGTGAGGGTCTCCTTGGCCCAGCGCGGCAGCGCCAGCCACAGGCCGTGGTCGGCCATGGTGAACTCCGCCGGCGGATAGGCCTCCAGGGCTTCCCAGGCGGTCTTGCACAGGTAGTTGCTTCGCCCCTTGGCCAGCACCGCCTTGACCGGGCGGCCCAGGATGCCCCGGGCGCGCGGCAGGTCCTCGTCCAGCAGCTGGCGCTGCAACTGCTTGGTGCGGGTGGCCACCACCACCGGGTGGCGCCCGGAGGCCAGCGCCGGCACCAGGTAGCCCAGGGATTTGCCGGTGCCGGTGCCCGCCTCGATGGCCTGCAGCACCGCGTCCGGCCGGGTGTCCCGGTCCGATCCGGCCCGCTTCCAGGCCTCGAAGCGCTCGGCCCCGGCCTGGATGGAATCGGCCACCAGCTCGGCCATGCGCCGCTGCCCCTCGCGTTCCTCCGCTTCCGGGAAGCAGCTGAAGATGCGTCCATCGGGCGGTGCGAAGTAAGGATCCATGGGGTGCGACATGCCTTCAGGATGGCGGAAAAAGGGCGAAAACAGAAGGGCCCGCGATTCCTCCGGCGCAGTTGGCCGCTGTTGCCGCATCATGGCAGGAGCGGGCGGGGAGGATCGGACATGGCAGGAGCGGGCTGGGGACGTCATCAGGTCAGGCTGGGCCTCGCCCTGCTGGCCCTGCCGGGCCTGGTCCCCGCCATGGCGCAGTACGAGCGGCCCAAGCAGGAACTGACCGCCCCGGAACGGGAAGCCATCGAGACCAACCGCCGGCTGGCCGGCCCGCGGCCCACCACCCCCAAACCGCCGCTTTCCCCCACCGAGGCGGCCCGGGTGACGGTGTTCAAGGGCGCGCGCCATTCGGTGGTGTTCATCTCCTCGATCACCAAGAAATGGTTCCTGGAGGACAACCGCACCGGCAACCGCTACCAGGTGCCGCCGGCCTCGGGCACCGGCTTCGTCTGGGACAACCTCGGCCACGTGGTGACCAACCACCACGTCATCACCGTGGACGACCCGGCCGGCGGGCCCCGGGGCGAGGCCGAGGACCTCCAGGTCACCCTCACCGACGGCAAGACCTACAAGGCCCTGGTGATCGGCCGCAGCCTCACCCTGGACATCGCCGTGCTGCACGTGTTCGCCCCGCTGGAGCAGATGCGGCCGCTGCCCCTGGGCACCTCGCACAACCTGCAGGTGGGCCAGCTGGTCATGGCCATCGGCAATCCGTTCGGGCTGGACCACACCCTGACCTCCGGGGTCATCTCGGCCCTGGGCCGGGACATCCTCACCGGGTTCGGCACCCACATCACCGACGCGGTGCAGACCGACGCCGCCATCAACCCGGGCAATTCCGGCGGCCCGCTGCTGGACCGGGCGGGCCGGCTCATCGGCATGAACACCGCCATCCGCACCACCACCGGGATCAGCGCCGGGGTCGGTTTCGCCATCCCGGTGGACACCCTCAACCGGGTGGC
>Ga0316229_1000980_pt1 | contig 32607 bp, 20 predicted proteins | sample TBH18023metaG_FD_206011 | JGI IMG/M metagenome (GOLD analysis project Ga0316229, IMG submission 206011) | Freshwater microbial communities from Trout Bog Lake, Wisconsin, USA - TBH18023 | ecosystem: Environmental > Aquatic > Freshwater > Lake > Hypolimnion/Profundal zone | place: USA: Wisconsin... | reverse complement strand
GTCCGTTGGGTTTATTTGCTTTCCCGGCAAATCGTGCCATAGCCAATAAACAATTTGCTGTTGTTTGTGTACTCATCCACTGGTCGCTGCATAGCGCAGAGGAAATGGATTTTGCAACACTAAATGCCTCTGTCTTTTTCTTCATCAGCGTTAATGTTTCAAGCAGTATGGCCTGATCGCGCAGGGAGGAACCGAAAGTAACTCCTTCGTTCTGATATACTGAAGGTTCCAGTTTGGTCATATCCACGAGTTGATCTGCAACTTCGGGTCTGGAAATCATCACATAGGCAGCTGCCAGTTCCCAACGGGCTTCCAGTGGCAAATCAGGGGTTTCCCTTAGTCGGTTCATCGCACCGATAGCCGGAGCATTTGCCAATGCCAGAGTATAAAGCCGGTAAGCCTGATCGAGAATCAATCCACGGTCACTAACCTCCCTGTGCCAGTAATTTGCGGCATTTCGCTGGAAATTCAGCCACCTTTTTTTGACATCTGGAGGGACAACAAAACCGAAATTTTCAGCTTCGACCATAAAATTGCCGGCCCATGAAGTTCCCCAGAGTGACGGGTAATTATTCCCCGGCCAATAAGTAAAACCTCCGTCAGCCAACTGAAATTTCCGAAGATTATCGATTCCTGCCTTTATATTTGATTCAACCTCATCTTTTTGCTTCAGATCAAGAGCCGTAAACTGATTGATTAGCAGTTGCGCAAATGCAGCTGAAACGGTTTGCTCAACACACCCATGCGGATAATTAATCAGGTAATCTAGTCGTTTTCCAAGATTCATAGGAGGTACTGATGAAACTTCGACCGAGGTAGAACCGGTTCCGCCTGATCCGGGAGAAAGCAGTACAAATTCTTTATTCTGAGCTCCTTTAACAAGATATGTTTCACTGGTCACTATTGTCGGATTTGGATTTCGGACTTCGACTTCGACTCTGTAAACTGCTTTCTCTTTGGAAGAATGAGCCGTAATTTCAATGATCCCTTTCCCTGTTTTATTTCCTGTTTTAAGACTAAATTTCACATCCTTTTCATCCGGACCGGCAAATTTGATATCCAGTTTGTTGTTTTCAATAACTGAAAGCAGGGAATTGGTATTTACAGAAACCCCAACATCCTTTAGGGTATTCCCCTGTACAAATACGGAAACAGGCAATTCAAAGATTTCATTTATTCCAATCACACGGGGTACCGTTGCCACGATCATCAACGGATCGTGAACCGGTACAGTCTTCTCAGCAGAACCATATGCATTGTCCGAGGCACTGACTACCATCAGCCGAACCGATCCGGTATATTGAGGTAAGACTATCGTATGTCGTTGTCTTCCATTTCTTTCGAGTGAGAAAGGCCCTATAAACCGGACAACTGGTTTAAACCGCTGTGCTTTCTGTTTGGAAGGATCGGGTAATTGATCACTTCCACCTATTGCAAACAGCTTTTCCAATTTACCTCCAAATGCTCCCAGGACAAAATCAAATAAATCCCAGGTTTTTACCCCTAGTGCTTCTCTGGCAAAAAAAGTATTCCATGGATCAGGCGTTTTATATCCGGTAATATCGAGCAGCCCTTCGTCAACGATAGCCAGCGTATAATTCATCGCCAAACCGTTTTTCTCGCTCACCTCAACGGTAAAAGGTTGCTGTGACCGAAGTTCATCAGGCAGTTTCACCACTGGCAAAAGGTGTGTCTCGGGATTTTCCACGCTTATGGGAATCACTCCGTAAAGACGAATCGGACGATCATTGACAGTTTGTCCATGTGGTGAGAGATAAATAATGGATAAATAGATATTGGGAGCCATTTGGGGTTTCGCCCTGAAACTTACCCGGGTTTGACCCGATTTGGTATCTGTCCAGAATTTGTCCAGGATTGTCGATCCATTCTCAATGGTAACAAAAGCTTTCCCGTCCTGTGAGCTTGGAAAGCTTACTGAGATCTCCTCTCCCACTTTATATTTCTCCTTGTCGGCAGAAAAACTCAGCATGGTTGCTCCACCCTGCTGACCGGCAGAACTCCCGTATGGCCAGTCGAGATAAACAATTTTCGAAACGCTATGACCATCCGGAAGCTTTGCAATAAAAAGATATCGACCCCAATTTTCATTTGCTATGGTAAATTTTAATACGGCTTTCCCGGATATGGTTGTTAATTTTCGGGTCAGTACCGATTTATAATGCTCCTTGGTCACAAAATTGGCCAGATAATCTTCAGAGGCATCCCACCACCAGCGCCAATTAATCTTATAAACAGAGATATCGACCGGTGATTCGGTTGGGTTCCCCGAAGGATCGAGCACCACCAGGTCCATTTCGTTCTCATTTCCGGAGGTGAGCATTGAACGGTGGGGATCTTCATCCGGGAATCTGATTCCAACATATTTAGGAAAAGGGGAAACCTGTTTATTGAATTGAGAAATACTAAAATCGCCACCCGGTTCAAATACACGCGTTGTAAAAATAGCTTCAAGTTTCCCTGGGGCATTACTCATTGCTCCAAAATTAAGCGGGAAGCTGACGTCTCCGTTTTCATTCAGTTTACCATCAAAAATTGTCTGTTCTGCAGATTCAAACTTAACTATCTGACTGTCAAAGATATAATTCGTGTATTTAGGAAAAGTTGTGGTGACTTTTTTGAGCAAAACATCAATCTTGGCTTTCATTGAATTTGCCGGAGCCCCATGAAGCCATTTGGCATTAAGTGTTGCAACCTGATTTCTGTTACCGGACAGCAAAGGTTCTGCAGGTGTATTGAGCTGTAATTTAAGCCGGTTGGGTTTTACCGTTTCAATCCTGATTCGTTTTGTAAATTCAGCTTCTCCAACTCTGGCAACCAAACGCCAGTTACCGGTTGGGGCTTCAGTTTTTGTAACTGTTTTTAAGGTGGTAATATTCCCGTTAAGCGGCAATACTATTTTTTGATCGAGTTGCTCTGTAGGAGTATATAACTCGAAAACAACCGGATGATTGGGAGCTAACTTATTGAGTTTGTCTTCAATAATTAAGGAAACAAACAAGGAATCGCCAGGACGCCAAACTCCCCGATCACCGTACAGGAACCCCTTTAAACCTTTCTGTAACTCGCTGCCTCCAACATCAAAACGACTGAGTTGCAAAGAGACCTCATCGCTAATCTTCAGATAACCAATATCACTTCCACTCTTTGCTACAATCAGGAATGGAGTCCTGCTCAATGTCAACTGACTCATACCCTCCTCATTCGTTTTTCCGGTTGCAATAACCTGTGACTGGTAATCGAAAACAGTAATTTCGGTTCCGGATTGGGGTTGAGCGGATAAAAGATTCGTTGAAACCACTAATAACTGGTTATCTATCCCACGTTTGGCAATCAAACCAATGTTCGAAGCGATTACATTTTTCGAAACATTTCTGTTCTGGATAAAATAAGAGAGGGTGCACGGATTATTCCTGCTTTGCCAATCATACCCTTCTCCTTCATATTCGTTCTGGTATTCTTCTTCATCCGTATAGGAACCGGAAAGCCATTGCTTATCATCCTTAACTTTATCTTTTCGCTTAATATTCTTAATCTTAGCATTATCACTACAGGGGTAAAGTGAATACTCGGGTCGCATGGAAAGCTCTATCTGATAAATAGCCCCGGCCTCAACTTTGATCAGATCATTGATCTTAAAACTGTAAGAACTCCATTTGTTTAAAACCCCGGCATGGATGCCTGTCAGCGGAAGCACTCCCCTGTATACTGGCCGTCCGACATTCCTGAGTGAATTATTCTCATCAAGATTGTTTGATTGGAAGAACTGATGATAATTGTTTGAAAAGATCTTAATGATTTTTATATCCACAGCACTGAGGTTCACCGATTCAAAAGGGATAACCAATCCATCAGTAGATGGTATGATATTCCCCTTACCGATAAACCGGATTGCCGGGTTCTCAGATTGCAGTGACAATGTAACCACTTTATTGGCCCCTAACCTGTTCCCTGCATAATTCTTCAACCCACTAAAGATTTCCAGATCACGTTTCCCTGTAACCTCCTGCCGGGGGATGAGTCTCACTTTATTGTCCTCAACAGAGACTTCAAATTCAATACCCTGCATACTGAATAATCCTTCTGTTTCCTGATTAGGATCCAAAGGGTCAGAAAAATTCAGTTCAATATAGGGAGCGGATCCTGCAAAAGATTTACTTTCCAACAGGCTAAAATCACCGGATGCGGGTATTGCGATTTCCTGTTTCCCTTCACGCTCGGCTTTAACCGATTTCCCATTCCAGCTAATCAAAACCTTATCGGGATTTTCTGATCGCTTCACCTGCTCGATTGTAAACTGATGATCAATCCGGTTTGCCTTATATTTCCACCTAACCGGAAGCATGCTCCCATTTTGATTTCCGGTGATCAGGCGTTCTACCTTTTCCTCATCAAAAACATCGCTGGTTGTGACTGATCCTGAAATCTCAGTTTTCATGGATCCATTTACCATGAAACTCCTGATTCCATCGATACTAACTGAAAAATCAGCCTCCATGGTCTTTATTTGAAATTCAAATTGCTGAAGTATTTCAGGTACTGTCGCAATCTTTCCAAGTTTAAAGGTTACCTGATAGACTTGTCCGGATTGAAGTGGCTTATCAGGATGAAAACTAAGGATATGACCTTCGGAAAGTACCGTTTTACCCGAAACCCCCCGATCAAGCTGTATCAAATCCGACGGGATCTGATCCCTGCTAGCCTGGTTTGGGGTAGAATTCAGGTTTATCCGAATATCTTCGTTAATTCCAATCAATCCGGAAGTATAGGAGGAGATGTATTCAGAAAATGGCAGAATACGTGTAACAGTTTTCCTGGCAGGAGTATGACATGAGATTAGCACTGTGCAATAACAAAGTAACAGACATAAGGTGAGGGATCGGTTCATAAGATATACAGGTTAGAAATGAGCACAAAAATGGAATAAAACACTCTAAATCAATTCCAAATATATCAATTCGAAGGACATCCTCAAAGTACTTATTGAAGATAATTAATATGAAATAAGCAGTTATCAGGAGAATCAGAGCCTTGAAGGGCCAGGCACATCAAACCATTTGGTAGTCAGCTCAGTGTATTGGTAATTTTGAATATAGTCAATCGCCTCTGCCGAGTTTGCAGCGATAAAATAGGTCGATTTATATTCTTCCTTTGAAAACGATTCCCGGTAGGCTCTTTCAAATTGTTCGATCAGCGCATTGAAAAATCCATTCGTATTGATGAACACAATCGGCTTTTGGTGGTATTGCAGCTGTTTAAGGGTAATTACTTCAAGAATTTCTTCGAGTGTACCAAATCCTCCGGGAAGTGCAATAAAAGCATCAGAGCGTTTGCGCATCAAATATTTCCGGTCGCGCATATTTGGAGTAATGATCTGCTCATGATCCCGGGGCGAAGAAAGTCTCATGCAGTGAATTGATTCGGGTATAATTCCAATTGAAATGGCACCTGCCTGCCTGGCAGACTCAGCAACGGTATGCATTAGCCCGACCGTTGCTCCTCCATAGACAACGGAGTGATGATTTTCTCCGATAAGTTTCCCTAGCTCCTGTGCTTCCTGAAAATAAGGTTCAGGAATGGCATTGCTGGATGAACAGAAAACGCAGATATTCATAGGTAGCTCAATAGGCTGTTAGACTGTAGGCTGTTAGACTGTAGGCTATTAGACTGTAGGCTATTAGACTGTAGGCTATTAGGCTGTAGGCTATTAGGCTGTAGGCCGTTAGACCGGTGGCTGTTAGACTCTGGTCAAGTGAGTGGGTGACTGTCAAGGACTTTAACCGTCACCCGCTCACGAACTAATATTTAAATATCAATATTCGCATAGGTTGCATTGTCTTCAATAAACTTTCTGCGAGGCGGAACATCATCACCCATAAGCATCGAGAAGACATGGTCTGTCTCCGCCGGGTTCTCAATTTGCACCTGGCGTAAAGTGCGGGTTTCAGGATTCATCGTGGTATCCCAAAGCTGTTCGGCATTCATCTCTCCAAGACCTTTATACCGTTGAACATGAAGTGACTTTTCGTTTCCCCCTGCCCACTCTTCAATTAACCGTAACCGTTGCTGTTCAGTCCAGCAATATTGCTCCTGTTTCCCCTTTTTCACAAGATAAAGAGGAGGTGTTGCAATATAGAGGTATCCATTTATAATCAAATCATACATGTACCTGAAAAAGAAAGTCATGATCAAAGTTGCGATATGGGAACCGTCGACGTCCGCATCGGTCATAATCACAATTTTGTGATACCTGAGCTTTGAAAAATTGAGCGCTTTCTGATCTTCATCAGTTCCGATTGAAACACCCAAAGCGGTATAGATATTCCGAATCTCTTCGCTGTCAAATACCCGGTGAGTCATAGCTTTTTCAACATTCAGAATTTTACCTCTGAGCGGAAGTATGGCCTGAAACTTACGGTCGCGGCCCTGTTTGGCGGTGCCCCCGGCCGAATCCCCCTCGACAAAGAACACTTCGCATAATGCAGGATCTTTTTCCGAGCAGTCAGCCAATTTTCCGGGCAATCCCCCACCTGTGAGGACACTTTTCCGTTGAACCAATTCGCGGGCTTTACGGGCTGCATGACGTGCCGTAGCGGCCAGGATCACTTTGTTCACAATAATTTTTGCCTCACGTGGATGTTCTTCCAGATAATTGGCAAGCATTTCACTCACAGCCTGATCAACAGAGGCACTGACTTCCGAATTGCCGAGTTTGGTTTTAGTCTGACCTTCAAACTGTGGCTCCTGAACCTTTACCGATAATACGGCAGTAAGACCTTCACGAAAGTCGTCACCGCTGATTTCAAATTTCAGCTTCGATAACATGCCACTGGTGTCGGCATACGTTTTTAAGGTCCGGGTCAATCCCCTGCGAAAACCGGTCATGTGAGTACCACCCTCAATCGTATTGATGTTATTGACGTAAGAGTGGATATTTTCAGTAAAGGAGTTGTTGTAACACATGGCAATCTCAACCGGAACATCATTCTTTTCTGTTGAGATATGTATTGTTTCCTCAATCAGTCTCTCGCGTGTACCATCCAGATAATCAACAAATTCAGCTAATCCTCTGTCCGAACAAAACAGTTCACTTTTAAATTGACCATTCTCTTCAACAACGCGATTATCGGTAATTGAAAGGCGGATTCCACTATTTAAAAAGGCAAGCTCCCGAAGTCTTGCAGAGAGGATATCGTATTTAAATTCTGTAGTTGTAAAAATGGTATCATCAGGTATAAATGTGATGATGGTTCCTGTTTTGTCAGATTCCCCAATGATTTTAACATCACCCTTTGGAAAACCTCTTTCATATTCCTGTTCCCATATTTTCCCGTCGCGGTGAATCTCCGCACGCAGATAGGAGGCCAATGCATTAACACACGAAACCCCGACACCGTGCAAACCACCTGAAACTTTGTAGCTCTCCTTATTAAATTTTCCTCCGGCATGCAATACGGTTAAAACGACTTCCAGTGCAGATTTATTCTCTCCGGTATGAAGTTCTGTCGGAATTCCACGGCCATCATCTTCCACTGTTACCGATCCGTCAACGTTTATCTCTACTTCAATATTTTGACAATGACCAGCCAGCGCTTCATCAATGGAGTTATCAATCACTTCATATACAAGATGATGCAATCCTTTAATGTTAATATCCCCGATATACATTGCAGGACGTTTCCGAACCGCTTCGAGTCCTTCCAGTACCTGAATACTGTCCGCACCATAACTGGCAACTTCACTGACTGGTTTATTTTCTAAATCGCTCATTCTTATAATAATTATATTAAAATAATAAAAACAGCTCATGCCGGTTTCTTAAAACCGGGAATTACCGTGACCTCACAAATTCGGATTTTTCCTAAAACAACACACTCCCAAGGGGAATAGCTGCCAATTTCAGAGGTTTGCAAATGTAATAAAAAAAGCTGAAAAAGATGAAAAAAAACAATTCAAAATATTTTGAAAACACAAATAAATATCTTATCGTATATTGCTGTAATTCAATAATATACGATAAGATAATATGGAAAGATATTTCAAATATCAGGAAGGAAGGATCAGAAAGAAATAGTGGCTCCACCCATCAGTCTTAATCCCTGGGAGGCATAACCCAGCCATTGTTCATTTGGCCTGTTAAGCAGGTTATCCACACGCCCAAACAGCTTAAAATTATGGGTTAGCTCATAGGTTGCACCAAGATTCAACTGGATGGATGGATCAATCTGCATCACCTGATCTCTGGAAACCGGCGAGGCAAAAGGATTAATATTGAACACCTGCGCTTTACGGTTTCCTATTACATCCAAATCAGCAAACCCCGTCAGTTTATCGAGTATTCGCACACTGGCAAAAGCGGAAAGATCAAAATTGGGTTTCTGCGGAGCAAAAGTCAAAACATCAAGTTTATAATTGTAATAATTACCCTTTAAAACCACTGAAAGATCTTTACCGGAAACATATGAAAACTCAGCTGAAAAATCGGTGATTTTGGCATTATTATAAACAACGCCAAATTCATTCGAATAATTCAATGGATCACTAATATAAATCAATGGATTAGACGAAGAAGTGAAATAGCTTTTCTGTGTGTAAAAATACATATTCTTTACCTGACTGAAGGTTACTCCAAGGTTATAGGATAATTCGCGCGAAATCTTGCCCTTCAGACCGCCGGTGACGACATAGTTGTAATCGGTGGAATGGATATTATGTCGGGGATCTGACCAATAATTTTCGAGCGCGATATCGCCGTAACAGTTATTCCTGAGATCTCCCTTAAGCCCTGCATACAAGGTAAGAATCCCCTCTACAGGCCTAAAGTTAAAGTCAAAATCGGGATACAACTTTGTGGTGCTTCCCTCGGATTTCTCTGCAGAAGAAACAAAATTAATCCCTCCGCGTAATGACCAGTTGTCGCCATTCAACCTCACAGACGGAGCAATCCTGATCCAATCCTCATTTTTTGTTCCCGGGAGTTGTGTCTTTTCCAGGGTGATGCTATCTGTTGAATAATGATCGTATGCGAGATCAAGAATGCCATGTACTTGTCCGAAATTGTAATCAAATTTTCCGAAAAAACCTCCGCTGGCTTCCTTTTGTCCGGTTTTTGAATCAAAGAAGCCCAGCCTGATGCCACTGTTAAATACCAGATTACCCTGATTTTTTTCGATACTTTTTAAGGCAACCCTTAGATCGCCTTTTTCATACACTTGTTTTAACCCATACCGGATAGACGAAATGGTATCAATTTTGGCAGGTATTGCTGCCGGATAACCATAATAATTAACAGCATCCCGATCGTAGGAGAGATCCGTAGTCAGAACAGTATTCCCTATGTCCAATGAGCTGGATATAGCCGCATTATTCTGGCTAAACGGAGCATTTACCTTATCACCTGCTGCCAATTTTATGGTACCATCCGATGAGAGATGTCTCAGGTGAAGGCCAAATGTTGCATTTTTTGATTGTGGCAGGTTTAAGAAAAATTCGCCGTAGGCTGTAGTTGAAGTACCCGCTCCAAGTTTTAAGTAACCCAAACCTAAATCTTTGTAAGACTCCTTATTCACGTCTGCAGGCTTTATGGGAGATGCAGTAAAACCTGAACGAATAGGCTTACTGTCAATAGAATAAATAAATTCAGGTGAATAACGGGTGGTATCATCTATAACCGGCATCAGGCTTATTTTTTTTGCATTGGAGATGCTGGGGTGATAAGCTTTCATCACTTCAACCGATTGATTAAGAACCGTTGAATCTTTTTGAGCGATAGCTATTTCAGTCGAGATGGCTAGAATCAAAAGAAAAGCGGATAATGTATTAAATAATTGTCTCATAATTCTTTCTGGTTTATTTCTTTTTCGATCCTGTGCCTGATTGGTGGGTTTTGGTCTCAGGCTTATCTGATCCTGAATTATCCTTAGCATCAAGGCTTCGGAGGTATTGGGTAGCTTCTTCAACGATACCGTCATCTTTTAGTTCATAATTCTCTATGATACTTTTTAGTGTGTTGGTTGCCTGAAACAGATCGTTTTGCTTTTCATAAACATGGGCCAGTAAGATGAAGCTTTTCCCTAGCCAGTATTGGTGGGGTGAATTTTTCTCAATAAAATCATTCACCTCATTTTCAGCTTCTTTTAATTTATTTTCGGTGAAATAATATTCGCACACCATGTATTTGGCTTCTGACCCCTCCAACGACTTGGAATCTGCTGAAAGTTTCCTCCAAAGAGGAATTGCTTTAGCTGGATCATTTAATTCAGTATAGGCCTTTGCAGATTTATAGCACGCTTCCCGATCAAGTTCTGGTGGCACCTTATTCATACTTCTAATCTTCCATCCCAGTTTTGCTACTTCATCAAACTCCTTCAGTTCATAGTTACAACGCATCCTGCCCGCCAGGGAGAGCAAAGTATTGTCATTATTGCCTGAAACAGTTTCCAGACGTTCGTAGTATCCAAGTGCCTTCTTAAAATCGCCGGCTTTATAGGCTATTTCAGATCCCCGGATCAGGGCATTTTCTGTGAAAATATTGTTTGGCTGCGCCAGAATAAAATCATAGCTTAACAACGCCTCTTCCGGTTTGTTATCCATAATTTCTGTTTCTGCCTTATAAAAATGGACATTGAGCGTAAAATTTCCGGTTGGAAAATTAGCAAGGTACTTACCAAGTTCTTCAGCAGCACGGGGGTCTTTGGCCATGTAAAGTTTTTCAACAGCGTAATAGGTCAGTGAATCCTGTTCATTTTGTGACGGAGAAGCTGAATGTCCCAGTTTTTTTGCATAGGTAATATACTCATCAACTTTATTGTTCTCTACATAATTATTGCGGATACCGGCAAGCGCCCCTTTGGCCTCCGGACTATTCGGGTAATTTTCGGTAACTTGCTTATAATATTCAGTTGAGGAATTTGGATCATTACTATTATATGCCAATAACCCCAATTGAACCAAGGCCTTTGGTTTAATTGGACTTGCAGGAAATTTTGAAATCAGCAGTTTGTAATTATCCACTGCTTTATTATTATCCTGTAGCCGTTCCCATGATTTACCAGTTTCGAATAAGGCTTCAGCAATAAAATTCGATTGTGGAAAATCAACCATAAGCTGATTCAATTCACTGATTTTTTGAATATTATCATTTACCAATCCATGGCAGAATGCTATTTGGAACAAGGCATAATCTGCATCAGCAGCACCGCTTTCATAGGCTTTCTGATAGTAATTAATTGCTTCTCCAAACTTGCTTGATACAAAACAACAATCTCCCAAACGGTTGTAGGCATCGGTATAAATGGCCATATTTTTATTATTCTTACTCTCAGTGCACTTCAAAAACCATGGAGTTGCAAGCTCATATTCATTCTTGTTAAACAAGGTATACCCGATATTATAATTTGATGTTGAATACTCCTTCAACTTAGTTGCCCCGGGAAGACTTTGAAATTTTTTGTAATCGGCAACTGCTTCATCACTTTTCCCGAGTCGGGAATAGGCTTCTCCGCGCCAGTAATAGGCTAAGGCATGTAAAGAATTAACTTGATCTCCATAAGTTAATGACTTACTAAATAGCTGAATAGCATCCTGGAATTTTAAATCCCGATAAAATTCGATACCCCGGTTTAGTGAAACTCTTTGGTAAGCGTTTTTAATTGATGGACTTTTAACTTTAATTTTATCGAGCGAAACAAGGGCATCCTTGTAATTCCGGGTAGTCATGAATACTTTGCTCAGATATTCGTAGGCCGACCCATTTTTCTCTGAATTCGGATACTCGATAATATACCGGTCAAATGCTTTAATCGCCTCATTAAATGGAGAATAATTTAGTTCATAGGTTATTTTCGCATATTGGAAAAGGGCATCCTCCTTAATTTTAGGATCAAAATCAAGATTGGAAGCATTTTGAAAGGCCATCATAGCCCGTTGCTTATCCCCAATTTTAATATACAGGTCCGCCAGCTCAAAATATCCGTTTTGTGCTAAAGCATCATTCCCTTTAACCGACTTCTCAAGATTTTGAATAGCTTTATCGTTCTGCCCTGCTTTCCCGTAGCAATAGCCGGCTACATAGTATTGAACAGCAGTTATCTCCTTACTCTTGATAAAAATTTCAATATAAGGTAAGGCTTCCTTATAATCCATTAATTGATAATAGGATACACCCAAAACTTTTGCCAATTCAATCTGCCGGTCATTGGAAGCATTATTCATTATGGGAGCTCCTGTTGCTATTGCCTCCTCATATTTTTCCCGGGCAAAATAGATCTGAACTTTGTAAAATGGAATCACTGAAGCATATTTAGCTGATTTTTCAATTCTGGCAAACTCATGAAGTGCCTGATCATATTTGCCCTCAAGATAGTTAATATGGGCCCAGTAATATTTGGAATCATCGGCAAAAACACCTGGCTTTTCTTTTAATTCTGCAAAGAAAACCTTCGAAATATCATTGTGGCCTGCTTCAAGATTACAAAAGCCAGATTTATAACAATATTCATCCATTTCATCGCCAGACAACTCATACCTGTCAATTTTCTTAAAAGCCGTAAGTGCTTGCTTATAATGCTTTTGCATATAATCAGCATTCCCTAACCTAAACCAGGCGTTGTTAATTCTTGGAGACTCCGGATTGCTGGAAATAAACGATTCAAGCATTGCTCTTCCGTTTGAATTTCCCATTTCAAGGTAACAAACACGTATATGATAATCAGCCTCCTGTGCCAAAACAGATACGGGTTCAGCAATTCCCATAAGCTTTTGAAACTGTGGGAGTGCTGCGCCATAATTTTCGGCATTAAATAACTCCATTGCCGTTCTGAAAATCTCTTTACTATTCCCCTGTCCAACAACCGGTTGGGCAAACATTGGATCAGTGTAAAGGAAGAAAATCAGGAATACCTTTAATAACTGGATTTTAATTTTCATGCGTAAGTAATTTGTTTTTTAATGTCGCATGGAATAGCCAAGGTGATATCTTCATCTCTGGTTTTGAATTTTTTCAACCATGGCAATTTCATTTCAATATTCTAATATTTGAATATGCAAATAAGCAAATTTTCCGACTAACTCACGATATAAGCTCTTTTTGTTTTAATAAAAAAACCGATGAATATCATTAGTTTTGCAATCAGATGCTTTTTACAAATATAGACTTTAAATAAACTATTCGAATCGTGGAGCCAATCATTGAATTAAAAAATGCGGACATTTATCAACGTGAGACGTTGGTTCTAAAGAATATCAATCTAGCTATAAACAAAGGTGAATTCCTTTATATTATCGGGAAAGTAGGAAGCGGAAAATCGAGCCTGTTGAAAACTTTTTATAATGAATTGCCGCTTATCTCCGGGAAAGGCTCTGTTTGCGGGTACCATCTTGACAAAATCCGGTCCAAAGAGGTTCCATACCTGCGTCGAAGGCTTGGAATTATATTTCAGGATTTTCAGCTCCTGACTGACCGGTCTGTGGATAAGAATTTTGAATTTGTTTTAAAGGCAACCGGTTGGCGGAATGATAAATCCATTAAAGAACGGATTCACGAAGTACTATCCATTGTTGAAATGGGACATTCTGGCTCCAGGATGCCCCATCAACTTTCAGGCGGAGAGCAGCAACGAATCGTTATTGCAAGGGCCTTACTGAATAATCCGGAAATTATTTTGGCAGACGAACCAACAGGAAATCTTGATCCAGAAACCTCTGAGGCCTTGTTAAATGTTTTTATGGAAATTTACCGGGAAGGAAAAACGATCGTGATGGCGACACACGATTACCCAATCATTCAGAAATTTCCGGCCCGAACCATCGTCTGTGAGGAAGGCACTATCAGAGAAATGCCTAATGATTCACCAATGATTGATTTCGAATCATTACTTGATGAATTGCCGGATCCTTCTTTAGATCAATTGCAATCAGAAGATTAAGGTTGAAGAGCATAAGGTAAAAAAGCACAAGGATATGTACCGGTTATTTAACAATTTTTCACTGAAAGAGAGCAATACCTTCGGAATAAATGCCATTGCAAAGCATTATTTATCAATCGATTCTTCAATTGATCTGATCCAATTTTTCAATAAGCATACTGAGATTTTTTTAGAAAATCGGCTTTTCCTTGGTGCAGGAAGTAACCTTCTCTTTATTCATGATTATGAAGGACTTGTTATTCATCCCGAAATTGGGGGCATCGAAGTAATCTTTGAAAACAAATATTTTGTCGAGATTGAAGTGGGTGCAGGCATTAAGTGGGACTATTTTGTAGCCTGGTCTGTCGAAAAGGGATGGAGTGGGATAGAAAACCTCTCTTTAATTCCTGGAAATATTGGAGCTGTTCCAGTCCAAAATATAGGAGCTTACGGAATCGATGCCGCATCGGTTATTTCCGAAGTTAAAGGAGTTGACCTGGCTACTCTTGAAAATAAATATTATAACCGTGAAGCTTGTGAATTTGGATATCGTACCAGCTTATTTAAAGAAAAGCTTAAAGAAACTTTCATGGTGACTTCTGTCGTTTTCCGCCTCTCCAAACATCCTGATTTTAAAATCCAGTATGAGGGTCTACAAGATAAGATTGCCCATTTCGGAGAATTAAATCTTAAAAATATTCGGCGTGCAATAATCGCCATACGCGAATCAAAACTTCCGGATCCGGCAAAGGTAGGCAATGCAGGAAGTTTCTTCAAAAATCCCCTGGTTACTGAAGAAATGGGTAAAAAGATGCGAAATTTATATCCTGAAGTTCCTCTATATCCCATCGGATCAGGTATGGTAAAAGTTGCTGCAGGGTGGCTTATTGAAAAAGCGGGATGGAAAGGCAAATCAGCAGGTGAAGCGGCCATTCATGACAAACAGTCGCTCGTAATCATCAACCAAGGGGATGCGACAGGAATGGAGATCTTGCGACTTTCGGAAATGGTAGCAGAGGATGTATTTACCAGGTTCAATATTCATCTTGAACGTGAGGTTCAGGTAGTTTAATGATAAAATCAGGCGGTTAGGCGATTAGGCGACATTTAAATTAGACGATTAGGCATTTAGTAAATTAGGTAAAAGAGGTATCAGAATATAAACACTCTATCTCTCAGTCTCTCCAACTCTCAATTACTTCCAAATCTTACTTCGGTTCAGCGCCGCCTGGTATTTGGCAGCATTGCGGTTATGTTCTGCCAGGGATTGTGCAAAATTATGGTACCCTGAGAAATCTTCCTTTGCACAGAAATACATATAATTATGATGTTCCGCATTTAAGACGGCATCCACACTGGCAATATCAGGAAAATTAATTGGTCCGGGAGGCAAACCTGTATATCTATAGGTATTATAGGGCGAATCAACCGATAAATATTTCGTAAGGATTCTTTTTAGCTGGAAGTTGCCTAATGCATACTTAATGGTAGGGTCTGCCTGGAGAAGCCACCCTCTTTTTATCCGGTTTATGTATACCCCCGCGATTCTCGGCTTCTCATCATTCTTGTTTGATTCCTCCTGAACAATTGATGCAATAGTGACAATCTGTAGTTGAGAAAGACCTAATTCTGAGGCCTTGTTTTTACGTGCAGCATTCCAAAAACGGTCAAATTCAAATTTCATTCTTGCCATAAATTCTTTGGGAGAGGTATTCCAATAGATCTCATACGAATTCGGAATAAACATCATCGGAAATGATTCGCAAGAAAACCCAAATTCAGCAGCTATCTTATTATCGTTCAAAATATTAAAAAAAGCAGCAGAATCTGATTCCAGGTAATGGGACAATTTGGCAGCAAGGTCTTCCCTAAAACGGATATTATTGAAAGTAACTTTTACCGGTGTTTGCTTACCTGAACGTAAAAGGTCAATCAATTGGTTATTGTTCCAGCCACTTTTCACAAAATAGGCACCGGGCTGAATCCGTTTGATGTAATTCTTACGATCAGCAACCCATTTAAAAGTGTTCATATCTTTCAGGTAGTGCCCATTTTTCAAAGAATCGAGCACCTGTTGAAAACCAGAACCTGTATGAATATATAACAATCCCGACTTTTTAACATTAGTCTGAAAAATAGATAGATAGCGCTGGTATCCCCAAAATCCTAAGATAATCAGGACCGATAATATACCTGCCAAAATCCATTTCCAGGATTTAGAAATCATATTCCATTTAAGGTTAAAACTCAATTTCATAAACTATGAAAACTAGGTGACTTAATATCTCAAATTTTGAACTGAGATTGAGTGACGAAAGTACAAAATTTGACCAACAGTAAGAATCAGCCGCCGATTAGAATGTTTAACACCAGTCGTATTTCAAATATTTGTACTTTTGTGAGCTGAAAATATATATAAACATTGATTTTATAAGAATAAAATGCATCACATTAAGCTTGCCGAAAATATCTATTATCTTGGATTCAATGACCGCAGAACTGCTCTTTTCGAGAATATCTGGCCCATCCCAAATGGGATTTCATACAACTCATATTTAATTGATGATGAGAAGATTGCAATTGTGGATACTGCAGAAAGGCAGTTTATAGAAGATTATCTTGATAAAATTCAGAACATTATAGGGGACCGTCAGATAGATTATTTGATCATTAACCATATGGAACCCGATCATTCCGGAGCTTTAAAAGCAATCCGGAGCAGGTATCCCGAAATAACGCTGGTTGGAAATAAAAAAACTTTCGGAATTGTAGAGAGTTTCAGTATCGATCCGGGTAAAGTGCTGCTCGTCCATGATAACGATACTCTTTCGCTAGGAAAAACAACCCTCCAGTTCCAAACTATTCCAATGGTACATTGGCCTGAAACCATGATTACCTACGATGAAAACAATAAAATACTCTTTTCGGGCGATGCCTTTGGCAGTTATGGAACACTCGATGGCGGAGTTTTTGACGATGAAATCAACCTCGATTTTTACGAAGTTGACGTAATGCGGTATTTTACAAATATCGTCGGAAAATATTGCGCTCATACCCAGCGTGCCATGAAAAAGCTTGCAGGTTTGGATATTAAGATGATTGCATCTACTCATGGTCCTGTATGGCGAACCGATTTGAACTGGGTACTTAGCCGGTACAACAAGTGGAGCAATTATGAAATGGAACTTGGAGTCGTGATTGTTTATGGATCGATGTATGGGAACACTCAAAAGATGGCAGAAGTAATTGCCCGTCAGTTAAGTGAGCGGGGTATTAAAAATATCAGGGTGTATGACTCCTCCAAGACACATTCATCGTATATTATTAATGATATTTTTAAATATAAAGGGTTTATTGTAGGCAGTTGCGCCTATAATAATGCCTTATTTCCAAATGTCGAAACACTTCTTGCGACTATAGAACATATGGCTCCAAAAGAGCACTATCTTGGAATTTTCGGAAATTTTCTCTGGAACGGAGGCGGGGTCAACAATCTCAAAAAATTTGCTGATATGATTAAATGGGAAATGGTTTATGAGCCTATTGAAGAGAAAGGTGCACTAAAAGCGGATAAATTCCGGATGTGTATCGAATTGGGCGACGCTATGGCAGATAAGTTGCTTGAAGAGTCAAAACCCAGAAATTCAGAAAACAACCCATGTCATTGATAATTCTGAATACTCTCTGAAATCGTGTAACTTTATCGTTCATAACTTTCCTATATTACCCATCGATAAATATCGCTTGAATGCACGAATTATATGATCTGATATTACATACTGACGATGTTTTAATGCGGATAGTCGCAGCCAATGTGACTGAAGCATATATGATCCTATTCCTGATTATTTTCAGTGAAACAGGGGCGGTTATTTTTCCTTTCCTTCCTGGTGACGGATTATTGTTTTCTGCCGGAGTGGTCTCCGCATCTACATCCCTTAATATCGTTTGGCTGGTACCAGTACTCATTCTCGCCGCTATTTTGGGAAATCTTACTAATTATTCTATTGGATCCTTCTTTGGGCATAACCTGGAAAGGAGCAGGAACCGGTTTGTGCAGAAATACCTGATGAAATATATTATTCAAACACGCCATTTCTACATGAAATATGGGGCAAAATCAATTGTTGTAGGGCGATTCTTCCCCGTAATCAGAACCTACATCCCGTTTTTTGCAGGACTTACCGGATTTAAGTATGCTCAATTCTTCTATTATACCATAATTGGCTCAGTGCTTTGGGTACCCTTATTCACACTTTCAGGCTATTTTATCGGAAGAAATACCTGGGTTAAAAATAATTACCTCCTTATTTTTCTGGGCTTAATTATTGTAACGCTTATCCCCTTCTTTTATAATTTCTTCAGGCTCCTGTTCACCAGAAAATTGAGACGAAAAAAGTAAACTTTCGGATGGAACGATTAAGAACTTAAATGTTTACCTTTAGCCTTATGGAAACCCTTCCCATTAAAAAGACTAAAAATGACAGAAATTTCATTACTAATTATACTGATTCTGATCAATTCGATAGTTGTTGTACTCCTTTTTGTGCAGAAAAGCAAAAAAGAGACCCCACTAACTGATCGGTTAAATAATTTGGAAAAAAGTCTGATTAAAATTGAATCTGGATTTCGGGAAGATTTTAGGATTAACCGGGAAGAAAACTCCTCAATTGCCAAAGAAAACAGAACTGAACTAAACGGTACTCTGAAAGAATTCAGAAAAGAACTTGCCGATACGATAAAGGAGATTACCTCCCAATCCCGGAACGACAGTACCATACAGCGCGATACATTAATTAATTCATTTAAGGGATTCCAGGAGACTTTCGATAAGAACGTTGCGTCATTTAACCAACTTCAGCGCGAAAAATTTGCACTTCTTGGAGAAGAGCAAAAAAAGATGGTGGAAAGCACTGAAAAACGACTTGAAGAGATCCGGTTGACTGTGGATGAAAAACTTCAGAAGACGTTGAATGAAAGGCTTGGACAATCTTTCGAACTGGTTGTCAGGCAACTCGAAAATGTTCAGAAAGGATTGGGCGAAATGCAAACCCTTGCTCAGGATGTTGGTGGACTGAAAAGGGTACTCAGTAACGTGAAGATGCGCGGAAGTATCGGTGAAGTTCAACTAGCAATGTTATTGGAACAGATATTGGCACCGGGTCAGTATGAGGCAAATGTCAAAACCAAGTCTGGGAGTGCAGATTTGGTTGAATTCGCCATTAAGCTCCCGGGACGTGACGATCAAAACACTGTCGTATGGTTACCTGTGGATGCCAAATTCCCTAAGGACATTTACGAACAACTGCAGGACGCTCACGAAACAGGAGATCTTCAGAAAATAGAAGTAGCTCAGAAGGTACTTGAGACAACGATTAAAAAGATGGCAAAGGATATCCATGACAAATATATCGATCCACCAAATACTACCGATTTTGGAATTATGTTCCTTCCGTTCGAAGGAATTTATGCAGAAGTCGTGCGCAGAGCTTCATTGTTCGATGAACTGCAACGAAACTATAAAATAGTAGTTACCGGCCCAACAACCCTGGCAGCCATTCTCAATAGTTTACAAATGGGATTTAAAACCCTCGCAATCCAACAGCATAGCGGGGAGGTTTGGAAAATCCTGGGAGCAGTCAAAAAAGAATTCGAACTGTTTGGCGGTTTGGTTGAGAAAGCTCAGGGGAACATTCAGACAGGACTCAATCAACTGGATGATGTATTGGGCAAAAGAACCCGTGCTATTCAAAGGAAGTTAAAGGACGTTGAAGTTTTGGAATCAGTCGACACTAAACTGATATTACCTGAACTGGGAGAAGACAACCTTTCAGAAGAGTAATGCTTTTAGGCAAAATCAAAAGCGTTTACAACTTATCAATTCTCCAAAACACCAAATTTTTCGATATCTTTAAGCACGGTTAAATAAAGTAGAATTGAATTAAATGGAACGCAGAAATCATTACTTTGGTCTTACCCACGAAAAAGTTATTGAAAGCCGTGAAAAATATGGAAACAATCTGCTAACACCACCCAAACGCGATCCATTATGGAAGCTATTTCTGGCAAAATTTGAGGATCCCATCATTAGAATTCTGCTTATTGCAGCATTTCTCTCCCTGGGAATTGCCTTTTTACATAACGAATACGCTGAAACAACAGGTATTTTTTGTGCGATCATTCTGGCCACAGGGGTATCCTTTTGGTTTGAAGTGGATGCAAATAAGAAATTTGATATACTGAATCAGGTTAATGATGATACTCTGGTCAAGATAATTCGGAATGGAAATATCAGCGAAATTTTTAAAAAAGATATCGTTGTCGGAGATATCTGCCTGCTGAGTACAGGGGAAGAGGTCCCAGCCGATGGAGAGTTACTCGAGTCTGTATCACTGCAGATTGATGAATCGTGCCTCACTGGAGAACCCCTGATTGATAAAACTACAAATCCAAAAGAGTTTGATCAGGAATCAACATACCCGTCAAACTGGGCCATGCGAGGTACAAAAATAATGGATGGTCATGCCGTTATCAGAGTTACACATGTTGGCGATGCAACCGAATATGGTCAGGTAGCCAGGAAATCCACAGAAATGTCCGGAGAAATTACCCCTCTTAATAAACAACTTGAAAAGCTTGCCAAATTCATCGGGGTAATGGGGTTTGGACTTGCTACGCTTACATTTATAGCCTTGTTTGTAAAAGGTCTCTTTTTATTGGAACCCTCTGAAACATTAAATTTCATTCAACTGGGATCGGTAGGTATTGTTATGCTATCAGTTTTAGTTGCTCTGATTAAAGTCTGGTTGCCGATTATTTATGATGGATTTGAACTGGCCGGGATTAAAAAAGAGCCTCCTGGAATTATCAAAGCGTGGAATTGGTTAAAGTGGTTTGGTCTCGGATTACTCACATTTATACTTCTTATTTTAATTGGTTACCTGTTTGGAATCGATCCTTTAAACCCATTATCCTGGGTCAGTATAAAAATAGCAGGAAAGACTATTCAGTACTTTATGGTTGCGGTTACCCTAATTGTCGTTGCTGTTCCCGAAGGTTTGCCTATGAGCGTAACATTAAGTCTTGCTTTAAGTATGCGTAAAATGCTGAAAGCCAATAACCTCGTCCGAAGGATGCATGCTTGTGAAACAATTGGCGCCACTACCGTTATATGCACCGATAAAACAGGTACCTTAACTCAGAACCAGATGCAGGTTGCCAAAACTAATTTTTTCGGATTAAACAAGCGTCTATCCAATGATGAATTAAGTATATTAATCAAAGAAGGAATAGCAGTAAACTCAACAGCCTTCCTTGATTTTTCAGATCCTAAAATGATCAGGACATTAGGGAATCCGACAGAGGCGGCATTATTACTCTGGTTAAACGATCAGGGAATTAATTACCTGGAGATCAGGGAAGAAACATCATTTATCGAACAATTAACCTTTTCTACCGAACGGAAATTTATGGCCTCCCTGGTAGATTCTCCTCTTTTAAACAAAAAAGTCCTTTATGTGAAAGGCGCACCCGAAATCGTTCTTTCAAGGTGTAAAGATGTTAGGTTTGGAGGCGAACGGAAGTCTGTTGCTGCTGCTACAAAACAGATTGAAGCACTCTTACATCAATATCAGAATCAGGGCATGAGAACCTTAGGATTTGCCTATGAAATTATGGAAGATGAGAATTCCCGGATTAGGGGTGGCGATTTGGTTCATACAAATCTCACCTATCTGGGGGTTGTCGCTATCTCGGATCCTGTGCGTGAGGAGGTGCCAAATGCAGTTCAAAAATGTCTGAGTGCCGGAATTGATGTGAAAATTATAACCGGAGATACACCCGGAACTGCCAAAGAGATTGGACGTCAGATTGGAATATGGAATGACAGTGATCAATGGCATAACATCATTACTGGACCCGAATTTGAAGAATTAACCGATGATCAGGCAAAAATACGGATAAAACACCTTAAAATAATGTGTAGAGCCAGACCTTCCGATAAACAACGACTTGTTCGGTTACTTCAGCAGCTTGGAGAAGTTGTCGCGGTGACCGGAGACGGCACCAATGATGCTCCTGCTCTGAATTATGCCCACGTCGGGTTATCTATGGGGTCAGGAACTGCCGTGGCCAAAGAGGCCAGTGATATCACGCTGCTTGACGATTCGTTCAACACCATAGCTACGGCTGTTATGTGGGGAAGGTCCTTATACCTGAATATCCAGCGCTTTATTTTATTTCAGTTAACGATCAACCTGGCAGCATTGGTCATTGTTTTGCTAGGCTCTATCTTTGGACATGAGTTACCCTTAACAGTTACCCAGATGCTTTGGGTTAATCTGATCATGGATACCTTTGCTGCCGGAGCACTATCCTCTCTGCCTCCAAATGAGAAAATCATGGAACATAAGCCCAGAAAATCATATGATTTTATTATAACGCACGCTATGTGGTCTACAATATTGTCCGTCGGTTTGATATTTGTATTGTTACTCCTGGGACTGTTGGTTTATTTCAAAGATGAAAACGGTGTGATTAATCCAGTTAATTTATCCCGGTTTTTTACCGTTTTCGTGATGCTGCAATTCTGGAACCTGTTTAATGCCAAAGCCTTTGCAACTGGAAGGTCCGCATTCTCTGGCATGCATCAAAGTATAGGTTTCATTCTCGTTGCATCGATTATTTTGGCCGGACAAATTTTAATTGTGCAATTTGGTGGCGAGGTCTTCCGTACCGTCCACCTCCCTTTTAAAGATTGGGCGATCATCCTGGGAAGTACTTCAATCGTACTTTGGATCGGCGAAATAGGTAGAATATTAAAGAGGTTCTGAAAAAATGTCATTTTGTCCTGCTGTTTTTTAATGACACCCCTTCCTGGAATAAGTATCATTGGCCAACAGGATAACAAAACCAAATCGAAGTTAAAGATTGTTAATCGGATTAAACTTTTAAGGGTAAAAATGCGTATATTCACCGTGTTATTGGGAATTGGCACATAAATTGTAAATTTAAATTGAACTTAATTTAAAGTCAGAAATTAATAAATTTAAAAAATCAAGTTATGGACAGCATTAAAAAAATTGCAAAATCGCTGGCAATTGCTTTTGCCGGGGCCATCATTGCCATCGTTTTATATTCAAAATTCAATCATGAACCAAAAGAGGTCTTCGTTCAAAGTACTTCACCCGTTCAATTAACCAGTTATAATGCACCTCCGGGTCCTCAGGTACAATTGCCTGACTTGACCCAGGCTGCCGAAAAGAGTGTTCATGCAGTGGTACATATCACTACAAAAGTGAAAACTCAAAGCTATGGCGGAAATGAAAATCCTTTGTTCGATTTCTTTTTTGGTCCAAAGGGGAACAATCTGCCAAAGGGGTATAACCAGGAACCGGAATACAATGTAGGTTCAGGTTCCGGAGTTATTATCAGTTCAGAAGGTTATATTGTTACAAATAATCACGTCATTGACGAAGCTGACAATATTGAAGTAGTACTGAATGATAACCGCAAATTTACGGCAAAGGTGATTGGTCGTGATCCCAATACCGATATCGCATTGGTAAAGATTGATGCTAAGGATCTTACCTATCTGAACTGGGGTAATTCCGAAACACTTAAGTTAGGCGAATGGATACTTGCAGTAGGCAACCCATTTAATCTCACTTCCACCGTAACTGCAGGAATTGTAAGTGCCAAATCAAGGAGTATCGGAATCATCAGCGGACAATTACCCCTCGAATCATTCATTCAGACCGATGCCGCAGTAAATCCCGGGAATAGCGGCGGGGCACTGGTCAACGCGAGCGGTGAACTGGTTGGGATAAACGCCGCGATTGCTTCCAGAACAGGCTCCTATTCGGGATACTCCTTTGCAGTACCTGCTTCAATCGCCAGGAAAGTCGTCGATGACCTGAAACAATACGGTGAAGTTCAGCGGGCATTGCTGGGTGTCGAGATAAAAAATATTGATGACAATCTGGCTAAGGAGGAACATTTAGGAAAAATTGAAGGGGTCTTTGTCGGTAAAACAACAGAAGATGGAGCAGCACGTCGGGCTGGAATAAAAACCGGAGATGTCATTTTAGCAGTAAATGGAAATCAGGTAAATACCGTTTCTCAATTACAGGAACAAATTGCCAAATACAGGCCTGGGGATAAGATTGCAATTACCACCAAAAGAGATGGTTCAGAGAAAATAGTTTCTGTTGTTCTACGCAATACCAAAGGAGGCACTACTATTGTTAAAGAATCCTTTTCTATCCTGGGTGCAGAATTCGGACCCATAAGCGAAAAAGATAAAGAACGTTTAAAAATTGATGATGGCATTCAGGTTCTTAATCTTACAAAGGGAAAGTTAAGGGATGCTGGCGTTAAGATCGGATTTATCATCACTGATATAAACAAAATAGCTGTTTCAAGCGTTGAAGATATAAAAAGAGCCCTTTCACAAGTTAATAATAAAAAGCCCGTTTTGGTCGAAGGGGTCTATCCCGGAGGTGAATGGACATACTACGTTTTTAAGCTGGAAGAATAATTCTTGGCAAAATAATAAATGACACTATCCTCTATTGTACAAAACCACAATTTTTTGTAACTTTGCAAACTTTTAATCGGAGAGCATGAGACAATTAAAGATTACAAAATCTATTACCAATCGCGAGAGTGCCTCGCTTGATAAATACCTTCAGGAAATTGGCAAAGAAGAGCTAATTACAGTCGAAGAAGAGGTAGAATTGGCACAACGCATCAAAAAGGGTGATCAGGCGGCACTTGAAAAATTGACGAGGGCTAATCTTAGGTTCGTAGTATCCGTTGCAAAACAGTATCAAAATCAAGGTCTTAGTTTGCCTGACTTGATCAATGAAGGAAATCTGGGACTCATTAAAGCTGCAGAAAAGTTTGATGAAACGCGTGGTTTTAAATTCATCTCCTATGCGGTATGGTGGATTCGCCAGTCTATCCTTCAGGCACTTGCCGAGCAATCCCGAATTGTTCGTCTTCCTTTAAATCAGGTAGGGTCTTTAAATAAAATCAATAAGGCTTATTCAAAATTTGAACAGGAGCACGAAAGAAGACCTTCACCCGAAGAACTTGCAGAACAACTTGAATTACCAGCTGATAAAGTAGCTGATACTCTTCGTGTTTCAGGAAGACATGTTTCTGTTGACGCTCCATTTGTTGATGGGGAAGACAATAGTCTGCTGGATGTCCTGATCAATAATGATTCCCCCAGTGCAGATAGAGTTTTGATTGATGAATCGCTTTCCCGTGAAATCGACCGTTCATTAACAACCTTAACTGAACGCGAAGCAGACATTATCCGGATGTTCTTTGGAATTGCCTGCCAGGAAATGACATTGGAAGAAATAGGTGAACGTTTTGGCCTTACCCGTGAACGTGTCCGGCAGATTAAAGAAAAAGCAATCAGACGTTTACGCCATACTTCCAGAAGTAAACTGCTCAAAACCTATTTAGGATAACCATTAAAACCAATATTTAATTTGTAGAGATGCACCGCGGTGCATCTCTACTTTTTTTTTTGTAATTGGGGTTTATTGTTGATATACGACGTACAATTGGGCGTCTGTACAGATCACATTTAAAATTCAAGAAGAGGAAAAAGCATCTGAAGGAATTGGAAACCCGTTTCACTCCTGAAAATATTTTTGGCAAAATTTCTAATCTGAAGATCCGACATATCATCTTCAGATGCATTAACCAAAAAATCAGCTTCAACAAGTAATTGAAAATCAATACTATCTATTGAGGTAAAAGTATGATGTTTGCTGATTATATAACAAATCCTGTTAATTATATCAGGGTTGAAGTCCAGGGCAGTCAGAATCTCGCGTGCAACTGGCGGGCCTTCAATTTCCTGATCCTGGCTTGAGCACTTCCCGTATTTTCTCTCTGCCTCATGGATACCTATATCATGAAGCAATGCGGTTATTTCAAGGATTTCCAGCAAATCATCATTCAGTGATTCGGTTTGTCCAAGTAGTCGGGCATAACTATACACTTTGAGCGAATGCTCAATCCTTCGCCTGTCACCACGGTTCTTCAACATCATGGCAGAAGCCACATTAGCAATTCGATTATTCATTTTGCCGTTTTAATAATATTTCCTTAAGCCGGTACATTTCATCCCGTAAGCGGGCAGCCTCAATAAAATCGAGCTCTTTTGCCGCCTTTTCCATCTCTTTTTTTGTCTTTAGAATCGTTTTTTCCAACGCCTCAGAACTCATATATTTCACCACAGGATCAGCTGCAATATCTGCATTCTCAGGCGCAATATAGGCTTTACCCATAACAGACCTGTCAGGTCGGTATTCTAAACCAATAATCTCACGGGTAGGTTTAATGATTTGAGTTGGTATAATTCCATTTTCAAGATTATAAGCTCCTTGTTTTAGCCTTCTGTAATTTGCAGAATCGATGGTTCTCTGCATGGAATCGGTAATTTTATCTGCATACATAATAACAAGCCCATACAAATTCCGTGCTGCACGACCTGCAGTCTGTGTTAATGACCGTTCAGACCGAAGAAACCCCTCCCTATCTGCATCCAGAATAGCCACCAGGGATACTTCAGGTAAATCGAGCCCTTCACGTAAAAGATTAATCCCGATTAAAACATCAAAAACCCCTTTGCGTAACTGCTCCATAATTTCTACACGCTCCATCGTATCAACATCTGAGTGAATATATCGGCAACGTATATCCATACGGTCAAAATATTTCTGCAGCTCTTCAGCCATCCTCTTAGTAAGCGTAGTCACAAGGACACGTTCATTCTTAGCACTCCTGATATGAATCTCTTCCATTAAATCATCAATCTGATTAATCCTGGGCCTGATCTCAATATGGGGATCCAGCAGCCCGGTAGGCCGGATAATCTGCTCAACAACAACTCCCTCACTCTTTTGCAACTCATAATCGGCAGGGGTGGCACTCACAAAAACTATTTGCCGGGCAATATCCTCAAACTCCTCGAACTTTAAAGGTCTGTTATCAATGGCAGCCGGCAACCGGAATCCATAATCAACAAGTGTGACTTTCCTCGATCTGTCACCACCATACATGGCATGAATCTGAGGCATTGTCACGTGACTTTCGTCAATAACCATCAGATAATCGTCCGGGAAATAATCAAGTAAACAAAACGGGCGTGAACCAGGCTCTCGTCGGTCAAAATATCGTGAATAATTTTCGATTCCGGGACAATATCCCAACTCACGAATCATTTCAAGATCATAGGTAACCCGATCCTCAATCCGTTTGGCTTCAGCATACTTGCCTGATCTCTTAAAAAAATCAATATGTTCGACAAGATCATTTTGGATATTCCGAATAGCCAATTGAACGCTATCCTTTGTCGTAACAAAGATTGTTGCAGGATAGATTACACAATTATCCATGCTTTTAACCGCATATCCATTATCCGGATTAAAAAGAGCAATCTCTTCAATTTCATCACCGAAAAAAACGATCCTGATCGCATCATCAGCATAAGCAGGGAAGATATCAACGGTGTCTCCCTTTACCCTGAAATTACCCCGCTGGAACAGCACTTCACTTCGGGAGTACATCGCATCAACCAACTTGTGCAGAAAAACATTACGGCTAATTACCTCGCCAACCTTTACGCCGATGACGTTGGCGTGAAAATCCTGTGGATTTCCAATGCCATATAAGCATGAAACAGAAGAAACAACGATAATATCCCTTCTTCCGGAAAGTAAAGCTGACGTCGTACTTAAACGAAGTTTCTCAATCTCCTTATTGATCGATAAATCTTTTTCAATAAAGGTATCGGTTACAGGCAAATAAGCTTCTGGCTGGTAATAATCGTAATAGGAGACAAAATATTCCACGGCATTTTCAGGAAAGAATTGTTTCATCTCACTGTATAATTGGGCTGCAAGTGTTTTATTATGGCTTAAAATCAAGGTTGGCTTTTGAACCCTTTGGATCACATTAGCCATCGTAAAAGTTTTTCCCGAACCGGTAACACCTAGTAAAGTCTGATAAGGAATCCCTGTATTAATACCGTCGACAAGCTGCTCTATCGCTTGAGGCTGATCGCCGGTAGGCTGGTAATCCGAAACTATTATAAAATCCATAATCAGAAATTAGTTGTGTTAGGACGAAGTTAATATAAATGGCCGAATGATGAATGGTTAATGCTGAATGATTAATTGTCAGATAAATCAATTATTGATAAGCAAATTTAAAATCAATTCGATTTGATTTGATAGTAATGAACTAAAAATAAGACTATTAAACCAATATTAAGCATTCAGCATTTACCATTATCCATTATTTATTTCCTTCCCAATTGTAACTTCATAATATTGAGTCACATCCACTGACATCATCCCGGCACGTTCCGCGGCTTCCAATCCGAGCTGACCATCCTCGAAAACCTCGCAATCTGACGGTTGAACTCCAATCAGTTCAGCAGCCTTTAAAAAAGTATCCGGAAAAGGTTTATGATTGATCACATCTTCGGCAGCTACCACATGTTCAAAACAATCTTTAACTCCTGCAATTTCGAGTGTTTTCCAGGCAAGGTATTGCGAACCACCAGTTCCACATGCCATAGGTAGTTTACCTTTGTTTTCCCTGATAACTTTAACTACCGGCCCGATAGGTTTTGCCTGACTCATATTTTGCTCATAACGAGCCTCTTTTCGAAGTGTAAATTCCATTTCATCAAAGTCGGAATTAAATTTTTCCTTCAAATATTGACTTGTTTGAAAAGCCGGTACACCCGTTACTTCAACAAATAATTCGGGTGTAAAATCGATGCCGTGTTCAGCGGCAGTCTGGCGCCACGCGATAAAATGTACCGGCATCGTATCGCATATTGTTCCGTCAATATCAAAAATCAATCCTTTTGCAAGGGGATTTGGTCTTAATTCATTACTCATAGGTTTTGAAATATTTTGGATTCAAAAATAGGGATATAAAAGTTTAAAGCAGTTTTAATAAATTGTTAACAAGAAATTTGCTATTTTGCATGATTATTTAAAGGATAAAAAATGACCAATACCGAATTATATCTTCCGACACTCCTCCCTCAATGGGGTATATTTGCAGGAGTTGTACTGCTTACCATAGGCTTTATCGAAAAAAAGGGAATATGGACGGTACTGGGATGGGGTGTATTAATTATCACCGGCCTGGCAGGACTCTATTTTAACTTTTTTGGAGATTTAACCGCTTCGGGAGAACGAAACGGAACAGAATTAGCCGTAAATCTTCTCATATCAACAGGTTGGCAACTTTTAGCCGGAGGGGTTTTGGCCGGTGCTTCACTTCTCTTGTTTCAACTGAAAAGAAAGCGCTATCCGGTTCTGGCGATTCTCACCATAATTTACTTTGTCCTTATCTTTTTCCTCTATACCCAGGTATCCGCCTTGTCAGGAAAAGCTAATAAAATTGAAATTCAGAAACAACAGAAACAATAGAAAAAAAGGAAATTAGTCGAATTAAAGAAACTACAACGATAACAAGATGGGAAATGATATGAATGCAATATGGGAAATCTTAAAAATAACCCTTCCAGCTTTAATTGTCTTTTTAACAGCCTATTTTTTGTTCCGTGATATGCTTGAACAGGGGCAGAAACGCCAGGAGTTTGAGTTCAGGATAAAAAACAGCAAGCAAGTCACACCGATCCGATTGCAGGCCTATGAGCGACTTGCCCTGCTTTTGGAGCGGATCTCACCGCAATCATTGTTGATCAGGGTACCTCCACATGATTTGAAAGCTTCAGATTTTCATCAGGAGCTCCTCTCTCACATCCGTCAGGAGTTCGAGCACAATCTATCCCAACAAATTTATATATCTCCTCTTCTTTGGGAAGCCATCCGGGGAGCCAGGGAAAATCTGGTCGGGATTATCAATAAATCAGCTGAAGAAATAGACAGGCAGGCTCCTGCCCTATTGTTGAGCAAAAAGATCATCGAAAACTATATCGATGAGGAAAACCAGGTAATTGTGATTGCGATGAATGAACTTAAAAAGGAGATTGGGAAATTGTTTTAGTGATTTAGTTCATTAAAGAGTAGGCCTAACAGACAAATAACAGTAAACTTAACCAATCACCGGATCAAAAGACCTGACAAGTTGCAGAAACCTGTCAGGTCTTAATCTAATCGGGAGATTATAAATCGGTAATGGGGCTGTGACGAGGTACCAGAATCTTCATTAAAAACCAGGCAATCAGGTATGCAAATGAACAAACCATAAACATGATACCATAAGCAATCTGTGGAGTGCTGCTGTAAAAATCGGTGAGCCGGCCAACCAGTTGCTGAATAAAAACACCACCGAGTCCACCGGCCATCGCACCAATTCCGGTAACTGATCCGATCGATTTCTTGGGAAACATATCCGAAACAGTAGTGAACATATTTGCAGACCATGCCTGGTGCGCGGCAGCTCCGATACAAATAACCGCTATTGCCAACGTCGAGGCGTGAGTCCCGAACACCGCAACATTGCCAAAATATTGGGTCAAAAGAACAGTCAAAGGGAAAAGGGCAATCAAAAACATCGAAGTCATCCGAGCCTTATAAACCGGCATTCCCCGCTTCATCATAAACATAGGGATACTTCCACCAAAAACGCTTCCAAAGATCGCAACCCCGTAAACAATGAAAGTTGGCCACATCACTTCCGCTTTGGTCATACCGAATTGTTTGTGGAGATAATCGGGCAACCAAAAAAGATAAAACCACCAGATTCCATCTGTCATAAATTTGCCAATGAAAAAGGACCATGTCTGGCGATAAGAAAAAAGTCTCCCCCACGGGACTTTAGCCTTATCCTCATCTCCGTTAACCGGTTTTTTAAGCACGTCCTCATCATCATCACTATGAATGTATTGGTATTCAGTTTTTGATAGTCGTTTTTGCTTTGATGGTGCGTCATAAAGCCAGAACCAGAAAATCAACCAAAAGAAACCAACTCCACCTGTAAATATAAATGCCATTTTCCAACCCAGCTGATCTCCATAAGTAACCATACACCATGGAACAAAGAGGGCAGCAAGCATCGCCCCCAGATTTGATCCGCTATTGAAAATGCCCGTAGCCAATGCCCGCTCTCTTTTCGGAAACCATTCAGCAACCGTCTTAATGGAAGCAGGAAAATTACCCGCCTCTCCTACTCCGAATAAACTGCGGATTGCAACATGAAGGGCAATAACACTCCCGGCAAAGGCATTTAGCATTCCAAAAATGGACCAAATAATCAGCGAAAGTGCCAAGCCCAATTTAGTACCTATCCGATCTATAACCCATCCCGCTATTATAGTCATTCCTGCATAAAATGCAGTAAAAAAAGAGGTTATAAAGGCAAAATCGGTGTTCGTCCAGCCAAAACCTCCTTTAACAACCGGAGAGCAAAAGAACTCCTTTAGATAGCTGATTACCTGCCGGTCCATGTAGTTGATGGTGGTCGCAAAAAGGAGAAGTGTGGCGATTACCCATCTGTATCTGCCAATTTTCTGATTTAGTTGGTTCATTTGTGCGTTTAATTAGTTACTGACAAAAATGTTCGCGCTAATATTCAGGATTATAAACGACCATTTTCGAAAATGCAATCGATTGCAATTTATGAATATTATCCAAATAATTAACTATACCCCAAAATCAAAATAACTGGCTGCATTATTATAAGAAATATCCTGCACCATCTTTCCTAGAAAACCCATATCCTCTGGAATTTCACCGTTTTCCACATCTTTTCCGATGAGGTTGCAAAGTATTCGGCGGAAATATTCATGACGGGAATAGGAGAGAAAACTTCGCGAATCGGTAAGCATCCCAACAAACCGGCTTAACAATCCCATATTGGACAATGTATTCAATTGATTGGTAATTCCGTCCTTCTGATCAAGAAACCACCAGCCTGAACCCCACTGAATTTTCCCAGGAGTGGAACCATCCTGAAAATTGCCAATCATTGTAGCCAGCACATCATTATCTGCCGGATTAAGGTTGTAAAAAATTGTCCGGGTGAGCTTCTGTTCATATTCGAGCCGGTTCAGAAATTTCGATAACGCCGCCGCAACGGGGTAATCTCCGATCGAGTCGAAACCTTTATCAGCCCCAATTTGCTTAAACATCCTGGAATTATTATTGCGCATTGCCCCCAGATGATATTGCTGCGTCCAGTTGCGTGAATGGTCCATTACCGCAAATTCGTAGAGCATGGCAGATTTAAACAATATAATCTCTTCGAATGTCGGAATCTTTCCGCTTCGGAGCGAGTTAAATATAACTTTGATCTCCTCCAAAGTATAGTCTGCAGCATAAATAGTTTCAAGACCGTGATCCGATAACCGGCACCCATTTTCATGAAAGAAGAGATGCCTTTTATTAAGCGCTGCCATGAAATGATCGAATGAAGATATTGAAGTATCTGAAGCTGTTTCCAGCAGATTAACATAAGCATTAAAAACCAGGGGATCTTCAACAGCCATAGCTTTGTCAGGTCTCCAGGCGGGGATCACCTTCACCTCAAATCCGCTTTCCCTTATATCTTGATGAAATTCAAGGGTATCAACAGGGTCATCTGTCGTACAAATGACCTTTACATTTGCCTTCCGGATAATTCCCCGGCATGAAAAATCAGCGGATTGCAATTGCGTATTGCAGTCATCCCAAAT
>Ga0316229_1000979_pt1 | contig 32669 bp, 27 predicted proteins | sample TBH18023metaG_FD_206011 | JGI IMG/M metagenome (GOLD analysis project Ga0316229, IMG submission 206011) | Freshwater microbial communities from Trout Bog Lake, Wisconsin, USA - TBH18023 | ecosystem: Environmental > Aquatic > Freshwater > Lake > Hypolimnion/Profundal zone | place: USA: Wisconsin... | reverse complement strand
AATAAACAAAAGAATAATATTTTTTTCATACGGCCTGTTTTAAAAAGTATATCAATTTTTTTATTTAGCTTGCAATTGGATCACAGTATCAATATCATCTAGCATCATCCCGTCAAAATAAATAAATGTCCGTCGTCAAACCAATGTAGACTTTTGGTTGTAGAGCGTTTCGTTGTTTAAAAATAGTGTTTTTTCTTTTAAAAATAATTTTCTACGTCTTTTTAGGGACTCTTTTTTGATGATCTCTCTTTGTCTGAGTATTTGTTCTTGTCTACCATAATACATATCTGCCGGCGTGACATTTTTTAATGATTCATGGTAGCGTTCATGATTATAATACGTAACAAATTCTCCTATGGCATCCACTAACTGTTCTGGTAGGTAGTAGTTATTTAGTTTGACTACGTTTTTCATGGTGAGATGATACCTTTCTATTTTACCCTGTGTTTGTGGATGCATTACTCGTCCGTGGATGGGTAATATATTCTCTGTGGCTAAGTAGTCCTTTAGTTCTGAGGATACATAACAAGAACCATTATCACTAAGTAAAACGGGTCTTTGCCCTTTTTTAAGTCCTGCTTTTTTTATGGCAGAAGCAACAGTGGATTGAACATCCTGTGCCTTCATGGTACTGCATAACTCCCAGTGAACAATATACCTGCTGTAATCATCAATAATGGTACTGAGGTAATACCATCCCCATCCAATGATTTTAAAGTAGGTAAAATCCGTTTGCCACATCTGATGCACAAACTGGGTTTTAGTATGGAACTCATCGCTTGCTGATAATAGGATATGCGCAGGTGAGGTGATCAATCCCCTTGCTTTTAATATCCTATACACGCTTGACTCTGATATGAATACACCCCTTTCATCGCTTAGCTTACAAGCCAGTTCCCTTGGGGAAAGTTCACTGTAATCTAAAGCTACTTGTACCACTAGTGTTTTTTCTTGTTCGGGGATGGTGTTCCACTGCCGTCGGTTACCTGGTGGCTTTGGTGATAGACCAACCAACCCCTTATCCCTATAAGCTTTATACCATTTAAAAAAAGTACTCTTAGCGATACCTAGGTGTTGTAAGCAGCGGTGTATACCCATATCAGACCCTTCCACCAACTTGATTATCTCTTGCTTTTCCTGTGCTGTTAGTCTCATATACTTTGGATACTTTTCTTTTAACCCAGCGCGGCTATACTTTTTTTTAAATGATTGTTTTGAAGTAGTAGCGTAGCTACAAGTTCTTTTAAGTCTCTGTTCTCAGTGCGTAAATCACTTACTTCATCCGAACTAGCTTCCCTAACTGTATCGCCTGCAAGACGCTTTTTACCCGCTTCCATAAACTCTTTGTTCCACTTGTAAAAGGTTGCTTGTGAGATACCGTGCTTACGGCATATCTCTGTAACGGAGTTCTCGCCTCTTTGAGCCTCCATTACAATAATCAGCTTTTGTTCTGAGGAAAATAACCGCCTTGACTTACGACGGATGTCTTTAATGAAGTTCTCTGTAGATTGTTTTTGTTTCTGTTCCATGTCATTTTTGGTTTAATTGTTAATGATGGAAACGCTCTACTAATTTAGACCTTTTTTAGTCCACTTTATGCTGACGATTTACAATATAAAAGATAAAATTGGATATCCACCTCCTAATATTATAAGACCAAAGGGATACTATAAAATTGATGAAAATGTAAAATATGAATTAGAAGAGAATTGGAAAAAATATAAACGAATATTAGGGGATACCGAGAGGATAGAAAAGAAGAACGATAATACATACTACAATATGTTTCATATTTTAGGTGTTAAGGAATTCAGGGAAGGTGGCAAGTATTATAAGTTTATAGAAACTTTAAAAAAGAAATATGGATATGATGATTGTATAGAAAGATCAGAATCTGAATTTAATAATAATTTAGTTATTTATCTCAAAGGTATTAATGATGGAAAATGGAATACTAAAACTAAAACCTCTAAAGAGTTAGGATCACATGGAAAATATCTATCTCAAGTACATAAGAAATATGGTAACGTTTTTATTGGTGTAAAAGAACTTATAGGTTTTCCAAATCCACGTGTAATTAGGTATCACAAATATTACGATAATATTGATAATTGTAAATATGAGATTACTGAGAATATAAAAAGATTAGGTTATTTACCAAGTCGTAATGATTTAAGGAGACCTCCATTGTTAGGTAATAATTCAATTTCAGGTGTATATCAAAAATATGGAGTTAAGGAATTCCAAAAAGGAGGTATATTTTATGAGGTCATTATGGAATCGTTAAAATTATATGGTTCAATTTGATATTACAATTTAATATATTGTCATTGATCAAATCATTAATTCATAAAAATCCTATTCACATCATCAACTGAATAATAATAATTACCCATAACTTTTTTATAGGGGATCACATTCTGATCCCTTAATTTTTCTAATGTAGAATAGGAACAACCTAAGTACTCTTGAAGTTCTTTGTTCTTCATTATTTTTTTGGGTTTATATTCTTTTACAATGTCTTTAAGATCTGAGAGTTCATTTTTTAACTCTGTGATCATTTCATTTAATTCATCTTTGGTTACGATTTCCATAGGATATTGGTTTTATATTATTTTGGTTAATAGTTGTTGTGGTTCATTATTACTGAATCCCCTTTCAAATAGATCAAAGTCTTTAAGAAGTTTTGTCTCTGTGATTTTACCATAGATCTGAGTCGTTCTAATAGAGGAATGACCGAGTAATTTTGATACTGTTTCCATTGGAACCCCTAATTCTAATGATATAGTGGCGAAACTGTGTCTGGCAACGTGACAGGTCATCTTCTTTGAGATCTTTAGAATGTTCTGAATGATTAATAAGTGATCATTTGTCTTCTGATTGGAGATCATTGGGATCACAAACCCGGAGTTTACAACTTTAGGATGTGATGAATATCTATTTATAATGTCAATACACTTTGAGATTAACGGTATCATACAGTATTCATTGGTCTTCTTTCTACTTATTTTAATAATCTTATTACCATTAATGGAAGTCTGAATATCATTAACAGTTAATTTTTTTAAATCACTATAAGATAAACCAGTGTAACACATAAATAAAAAAGTGTCCCTTACAATATTGGTTGTAATATTATTTGACTCAAATGATTCAATTAATTTAATATCATCATGGTTTAAAATTCTTTTAACTGTTGGAACAGTCTTTACTTTAAAGTTTTTGAATGGATTCTCTTTTAATAAGTCCATTTTAACAGACCAATTAATTATGGTGTTTAATCTTACAATTTGTTTATGAATTGTATTAGGATGATTCTTGTAATGTTGATCTAAATGAAGTTTAAACTTTGATATAAAACTGAAGTTCAATTCATCTAAAGGAATATCTGTTTTATGAAGTTGAGTCGTAATAAAATTAGATAACTTTTTCTTTAAAACTTTGTACTGTCTGATAGTTCCATTGTTCAAACTGGGTTTGTGTTCAATAATAAAAAGTTCACAAGTATTTAATATGGAGTTTTTTGGTAACTCTTTTTGATTTAAATAATCTTTGACATCTTGAGTAGTGATATTTTTTCCCATTTGGGTTTGATTCTGGATGAAAGACCATACTTTATTGTGTAGTTCTGTGATCTTTGTATTGTAATAGAATGACTGAGGATGTTGTTGTTTAACTCTTTCTTTTTTCTTGTCCCAATCTTTTGAGTTTAATACTATGTGTAGAGATAAGTTTAACCTCTTACCCAATCCTTTTACCAATAAGTAAATTGGTCCTTTGTCTTTACCATTTCCCTTAGATAATAATTGATAAAAATTTAAAGTAATCATAACTTAATTTGTTTATAATAAATATGTTTAAATGACTGTAAATGAATAGTTTATACTAAATTTTATCAAAAAAAAGTAGTATTTATTAATCTAAATAAATCGGAGGTGAATGTGACTTAGACAACTTTTGGTACTGAGAAGAAAAAGTTGATATAAGAGTTGTAAAATATAAATAGAAATATACTGAGTTATAGTAGTCTTCTATAACGTAAAATACCTCATAAACATTAAGTTTAGAGGTATTTACAGAGTTTAATAAGTTAAATAGTGGTCTCGTCAGGAATCGAACCTGAATCTGGAGCTTCGGAAACTCTTATACTATCCATTATACTACGAGGCCGATGCTGCAAATATATTGAATGAGCCGCGATTGAATATTATTGTGTTTTCAATTCGCCTTTCTATTTAGTAAATGAAAAGATTGTCACTCTGAGGTTCTCGAAGAGTGATGAACGAGAGCTCGTTTTTAAATCATGCCCGCCTGAATGGCGAAGTTGAGCAGGCTTCGAGTGCCTCTCCAAAGGAGTCCTTCGGACAGCATGACATCATCGCTATAATAAATGAGGCTTTGCTTCTGTCAACCCTGCATTGGTAACAATGAGATAATCGGGTTTGAACTCTTGTAGATTTTCCGCACCGCCATAAGATAATGCCGAACGTACTCCATCCTGTAATCCTTGCAACACAAACTTCACACCGCCTTTAAAAGGAATAACGGTTGATTCTCCTTCCACATTTCTTTGTTCTTTTCCATGCACTGTTTTTGTTTCTAGGGAAGCAGCTCCGCGATAACGTTTGAATAGTCCATTATTTTTTTCGATGATCTGTCCTGGTGATTCTTTTGTCCCTGCGATCAAAGAACCCAACATCACGCATTGCGATCCCAATGCCAATGCTTTTGCAATATCACCGCTTGTTCTGATACCACCATCAGCCATCACAGGTACTGTTGTAACGGCATTGATATCTTCCAAACAGGTAACATTCGGAACACCGAAACCTGTTTTTAATCTGGTGGTACACAATGAACCGCCACCCACTCCTACACGTAAACCATCAGCACCCCATGTTTCTAAATCTTTTGCAGCCTGCGCACTGGCTATGTTTCCGGCGATGATATCAACATGCTTTGGTAAAACAGATTTCAATTTTGCAATGGCAAGCTTTACCAATTCGTGATGACCATGTGCCACATCGATCAGAATAATGTTGGCACCTGCCTGTACCAAAGCAACAGCCCGCTCAATAAAATCATCATTCACACCAACGGCAGCCATTACAGGAATCATAAAATCCACTTTCCAATCGGCTGAAAGCAGCATCCACTTTTTTTGCAATTCATTTTTTTGAATATGTTCTGCAACCGCTGCTACTTCTTTGCAATGATTTTCTACAGAAAGAAAACGATGGATGCAACCAACAGCACCGGCATCAGCCATTTTTATCGCCATTCTGCTTTCGCAAACAGTGTCCATACAGGATGCAACAAAAGGGGCACACAAATAATAATGTTTAGAAACCTTGGTGAATAAGCTGATATTTTTTCTGGAGATCACTTTTGAAAAAGAAGGGATCAATTGAATATCATCATAAGTTAATGCCTGTTTGCGCATAGTTCAATTCAGTTAAGTAAGATCATATAAAATAAGGTGGGTGAAGAAATGCTTCTGTCTCAAAAATAAGAAAGAGCTTGCACTAATCGTTTTTAATTCATTTATATTTATTGTTTCAACATTTTCAGAAACCAGCACTGCAGCAGATGAATCATCACAACAGAAGAAATTTTTGTAAGGCATTTTTTTTGCCGGCACTTCTGTTTGTTGTGACAGCCGGCTTTTCTCAATGTCCCGACAATATCGGTTTTGAAAAAGGAACGTTTGACAACTGGCAACTTTCTGAAGGATTGGTTTCCAAAATAGATGGTTCAATTTCTACCAACCCGGTATCTTCTTCTAACAGAATTACCATCATACAAAATACATATCCGCAGGTATTAGATCCGTATGGACAATTTCCGATCAATAGTCCCAACGGCAGTAATTATTCAATCATGTTAGGGACCAATTCTACGGGAGGGCATGCACAAACCGTTAGTTATACTTTTACGATCCCCGCCAATCAGGATAATTACAGTATCATTTATAATTATGCTGTGGTACTTCAAAACCCTACACATCAGGCTTGGCAACAGCCCGGTTTTTATTCAAAAGTTTTTGATGTAACGGCCAATCAATATATTGATTGCGGTGCTTTTAATTTTGTAGCTTCTTCCAATTTACCCGGCTTTCAATTATCAACTGTGGGTACAGCAGTTTATTATAAACCATGGTCGCCCATTACTGTAAAATTAGTTGGTTATGCAGGTAAAACCATTCGTTTGGAATTTACTTCACATGATTGTGCACCGGGCGGACATTTTGGTTATGCTTATCTGGATGTGAATGAAAACTGTACATCACCTGTATCAGGAAATGTGTATTGTAACGGTTCTAATTCGGTAACCTTAACAGCTCCATTTGGATTCAGCAGTTATGCCTGGTATAATTCAGATTATTCACAAATATTAGGAACTTCCAATGTATTAAAATTAACACCGATACCTGCACCGGGCACTTTATTTCATGTCGTGGTTTCTCCTTATGCAGGATTAGGTTGTTTGGATACATTGCATACCACCATTCAATTATCGCCTCAGGCATTTAAGTTACAAACTGTTGATTCGATTGTGGGATGCAGTCCAAATCTCGTAGATCTTACAGCATCTTTTGTAACTGCAGGAAGTTCACCCGGCTTGACTTTTTCTTATTACACAGATACTTCCCAAATTAATTATGTGCCAACACCCAAGCAGGTAAACAGTAACGGAACCTATTATATTAAAGCGGTGAACAGCGATGGTTGCAGTGATTTAAAACCTGTTACTGTTCTGTTTACTACTGCACCGAATTTTGTGGTGAATAATCCGCCGGCAGCATGTTATCCTGATAAGATAGATATCACCAATGCTTCTGTAACTGCAGGAAGTGATGCAGGATTGCGATTCAGTTATTGGAAAGACACTGCTGCAACCATCAGTGTAAGCAATCCGCAATTGATCGATTCGAGCGGTGTATATTTTATTAAAGTAAATAATGCAGGCAGTTGTTTGCTGGTGAAATCGGTAAATGTAACTGTTTCCAAAACTCCTGTTTTAACGATCCATAATCAAACTGCATGCGGCACGGTAAATATTACTTCGCCTGTTGGATTTACTTCCGATCAATCTGATATAACAAGTACGTTTTGGCAGGATAGTGCAGCAACCAACCATCTTGTATCACCCGATTCGATAAAGGTCAGCGGCACATATTATGTGAAGGCGACCAATCTACTCGGATGCAGCAGCATTGCAGCTATTCAGGCAAAAATTTTTCCAGTTCCCAATTTAATGGTAACTGATCCTGCAGGGGTTTGTTCACCAATTAAAATAGATATTACGAATGCATCTGTAACTGCAGGAAGTGATGCAGGATTGATCTACAGTTATTGGAACGATACTGCTGCAACCATCAGTTTACCCAACCCGCAGTTAATTGATATGAGCGGCACTTATTTTATCAAAGCAAATAATTCGGGCATTTGCTTTATGGTGAAACCGGTACATGTCATTGTTTCGCAAAGTCCTGTTGTAACGATCCATGATCAAACTGCATGTGGTTCAGTCAATATTACTTCTCCGATCGGATTTACTTCCGATCAATCAGACATAAAAACTACTTATTGGAAAGATGCAGCAGCAACCATCAATGTAATGACACCCGATTCGATAACTATCAGCGGTACTTATTATGTGAAAGCTACAAACAGCATAGGATGCAGTACTATTGCGGCTGTTCAGTCAACAGTTTTTGGCTTTCCTTATTTTACCGTTACACAAGCTCCTGCTGTTGTATTGCCTGTAACCATTGATCTGACTGCATTGGTGAAGTCAACGACCAATACCGTTTCATCTTTTTCTTATTGGATGGATCATGCAACCACCATCCCTGTTATCAAACCTTCTGCCATTGCAGCCAGCGGTTTATACTATATAAAAGCTACAAGTATTGACGGGTGTGTTGTTTTTGATTCAGTAAATGTTACAGTGAATGAACCTCCCATAGTGCCGCCTAATATTTTTTCTCCGAATAATGATGGTATCAATGATACATGGGAAATTCCCTTACTGCGTTTTTATCCCCAGTGCACGGTTGATGTATTTGATCGCGGCGGCCGGCTTGTTTTTCATTCATACGGTTATTCAACACCTTGGGATGGTAAAATAAACGGGAAAGTATTGCCCATCGGCACTTATTATTATCTGATCAAATCAAGCAGTAAACATCCGCCGATAGCGGGCGGTATCACGATCATTCAATAGATCTTATTTTCCGAATGAGGCGATATTGCTTCCGAATATCTTTACTGCGATAGCCAATAATATCACGCCAAAAAATTTACGCACGGCCAGTAATCCTGCTTTGCCCAAAGCCTTCTCGATCCACTTCAGCGATTTTAAAACAATATAGATAACGATCAAATTGATAAGGATGCCGCCTAAGATGATGGCTTGATCAAAATTTGCTTTCAACGACATAACGGTTGTTAATGTTCCCGAACCTGCGATCAATGGAAATGCAATAGGCACAATCGTTCCCGAAGGTTCATCTTTATCGCGTTTAAATATTTCGTGGCCGATCACCATTTCTAATCCCAATAAAAAAAGCACGACCGAACCACCCACTGCAAAGGAACGGATATCAACACCGAGCATGTTTAAAAAAGGTTTGCCGGCATATAAGAACAAAAGCATCAAAGCACCGGAGATCAATGTTGCTTTTAATTCCTGAATCGCCCCTGATTTTGTTTTGATGCTGATCAACAAAGGAATAGAACCAACAATATCAATTACGGCAAACAACGTAAATGAAACGGTTACCAATTCATTCAAATTAAAATTCATAACCCAAATTTGATGTAAAGGTAAAAACATCCTGCTGCAGACAGGATGTTTTTTATGACTTACTCCGACCCTCATCTAAAGGCGAGGGGGCCGCTAAAAATCAAAAGTCTTTTTGCGCAGTATCAAATACTGCTGTTGTAATGCAAGTAAGCAATGCGTGCATAAGCAATCTGTGTATAAACCTTCTATATAAATGCGTTCTTCATAACTTAATTTTATTTGATTGCATTCGCATTCCATAATACTACCCGCTTTGCATTCGAAGTTTGTATTGCAACGCTGACAATTTTTATGTTCGTGATTTGCCATTACAGTTTATTCGGTTACTTGTTTATTAGTACAACTTATAAATGAATGGTGATGCCTGCATTCAGCATAAACGGAATGGAATTATAACCACGCACATCGAAGAATTGTTTGTTGGTGATGTTCTGCGCATCAGCAAAAATCTTCGCGTATTTGCAAAGCTGATATTCGGCATAAGCGCTCAATAAAAAATAAGCATCTAAATTCACATCAGCTTTTTGGTAACCGCCCACATCATAACGCTTGCCCACATATTTTCCGCTTACAGAAGCATAGAACCCTTTGGTTGCCTGCATTCCGACAGTAAGATTAAAACTGTTGTCGGGCCTTCTCAGCAAATAATTATAGGTAACAGTGTCTTTATTGGTAATCCTGTTTTGTGTGGTTTCTTTTGGTGAGAGATAGGTATAGTTGGCAGTGATTGTCAAATGTTCAACCGGCTTCACTGTTGCTTCGAATTCAATTCCGTTCACAATTTGTTTCACGTAATTAAAATAGTTGAACGTGATATAATTATAATCAATCCCATTATCAATCTTCCTGGAAAAGAAGACCAAACGTGTACTGATGATCTTTTGCTGCAACTGAATACCTGCTTCGTAATTGATGGATTGCTCAGGTTGCAAAGAAGAATTCATACTTAACTGATACAAAGTAGGCGCTTTATATCCGCTTGATATACTTCCGAAAATTCTTATTGCGTTATTTATTTTGTAAGAAGGATTAAATGAGAATGTGCTGTTATTGCCGTAACGGGAGTGATGATTGTATCTTCCGCCCAGTTCAATATTTAATTTTTTTGAGACATCTGTAAAATGTAAAGAAGCATAAAAGGAATTTTGCGTAACGGAAGTATCATTGAATTGACTGTCGTACGGACCATAAATACTTACTGAATGATAATAGCTGTTATAAGAACCGTAACGATAATCGATCCCTGTCAACACATCAAAGCCTTTTCCCAATTTGGTGTTTGCATACAATTCGGCAAACTGCGAAATAGAATGAAAATCATTCAATGAAAATGAACTTGCATTGGGAACAGATGCATTGTCATTATAATTCCTTTGCATGGCACTGTATTGATAATTCCCAACAACAGTAACGGCATTATTTTTAAATTGAAAACCTGTTCCGGCATTCAGTAATTTATTATGGATGTCGTAATTGGTTTTATCTTCAAACGGGCCTGCATCAACACCCGCTTTGTATGCACTGTATTGCGAAAATGCTTTCAACAATAAATTTTTATTCAGTTGATATTGTAAAGCAGCACTCGCAGCATCACCATTATAACCATCCTTATCAAAATTATTTTTGCCCGTACTGTCGTAAGCAGAAGAAAAACCATCGGTCACCAATTTTGCATAACGCGCCGTATAAGAAAGTTGATCTGCTTTGCCATAGAATTGAACATTGCCTTTGAATGTTCCCAAACTTCCACCCGTTACAGTAGTTTTAAGATTAAAAGGTTTTGCAACATCATTTTTAATGGTGATGATATTGATCACACCGGCAATCGCGTCGCTTCCGTACAAAGTGGATTGAGCCCCTTTACATATTTCAATTCGTTCCACATCGTTGATGGAAAATAAATTCAGATCAAATTCATTATTGATCATGGACGGGTCATTCACAGGAATGCCATCGATCAAGATCAAGGCACGGCCGCTGGCAGCACCACGCATATAGATAGTTTGTACACTGCCTGCATTGTTGAGTGCACCATTGATGGTAATGCCTGCCTGATCATTTAATAATTGTGCAATGGTTTTACCGGCAGATTTTTCGATCTGTTGTTTGCTGATCACAGAAATCACTTTGCCCGTTGTACTTTGTTTTTGTTCTGTTTTGTTGGCGGTAACAATTACAGGGTCCAATGCAAGTCCGTGTAATGTGTCTTTTTGTGCTAATGCCAGCATGCTTGCCAGCATTAAGTTTGAGAGGAGCGTTAATTTTTTGCTCATTGTTTTGTTTTTAAAAGTGAACAATGAGCTTTCAGGAAAATAAAAAAACGGAGAAATATAAATTGCCCTGCAGAGGCATTTTACATTCCATGCTTTTCACCCGAAAGCCGTGAATGAAATGGTTGCATTGGCAGGTCTTCTGGCTTGTAATCTTTCTTAAAGCCTTCCCGTTTCTTATTGAAACAGTGGCAGAATTTTAAGATGTTCCTCTTATCTTTTTAGGGATTAAGGTATCACTTACAGCTACGGGGATAGCTCCTGAATTCAACAGGATTCCCTTTTAATCTTTCGCTTGAGGCGAATGAACCAAACGCAGTACAAAAGTATTCTTCTGTAAGTAAAATTCAAATCAACTTGTTCACGAAGTGGTGAAAAGTTTAACCATGAATTTCATTAGAAAAAGTTTGGTCTTCTCAAAACAACATCCTGTTTTACAAATGTAGAAGTGAAATTTATTTAGTCAGGCACAAGAGATCTCAGCAGAAAAAGAAACAGATCAAAAGCAATGATAATAAAAATGGAATAGGTCAATCTATTTTGAATGCACTTAGATCTTTTTTCATTCTTTGATTGTGACAACTGAATTTCTTCTCTGCCGAAATGAATAAAGAAATCGAAATAAAAATCAGGGAAATGCCTTCTGTAATGGAAATATTTTGCAATAATCAAAAAGAGTATGACCAGATGTATGATGCCAAGATAATTTACCAATGCAAAATCTGCCGAGTCAAGTAATTGTAAATGCAGCATGCCGTTTATTTTAAGGGTTATAGTCGCTTTATAGCGTATTTACAGCAAAAACAAAATACACAAAAACGGAAATAAATGCAATAGTGCTACTATTATTTTTCAGAATTTATTTGAATCAAATACTGCTTTCTGCAGTATCCCTAAACCCGATTTAAAGAATTGGCGGAGTGTTAAATGTTTTAAGGTTAGTATGCAAATTTCATTTTGTAATCGAGGACTCAAAAATGGGGTGCTTGTGAAAATGGATGATATCAGTTTCTTTCATCGAGAAAAAAACAGCCAATTGGTTCAGCTTAAAAGTATCGATGTTGATATAACCGTTTTCAATATTACTGTAGTTGGCAATGCTCATTTGTAAATGTGCAGCCATTACTTTTTGCGTATGACCATACAATGCCCTAAGCGAACGTATGTTCTTTCCCAATTGTTTTCGATATGCTTTTGCTTCCGGACTCATACAAAAATAAAGTATAAAATAAATATATGTAAAAAATATGAAGTTTAAAACAACAATATAAAATACCGTGAAAACACCGGGGAAAAATCCCTTGAAAAGATGGATATAAGAGGAAAAAATAAAAAAGTAAGGGGGAAGGGAAAATACCACAGTATAAAAATCACACATCCTCCTCCTTAAAAGATAACTCAATCTTCTCTACAGTGATCTCCACTTTTCTGCAATGCACACCTGCTTTATCCAACATCATTTTAGAAGCAATAAAACTATCGGTGGCATGATATTTATCCGATAAATACACCACTTCATTAATGCCGGATTGTATGATGGCTTTCGCACATTCATTACATGGAAATAATGCAGTATAAATTCTGCAGCCATGCAGGTCCATTCCGATATTATTTAAAATGGCATTCAGTTCAGCGTGGCAAACAAAAGGATATTTAGTTTCCAGCATATCTCCTTTTTTCCCCCAGGGAAAATCATTGTCATTGCAGCCTGTTGGCAACCCATTATAACCCGCACCTACAATTTTATTTTTTGCATTCACGATACAGGCACCAACCTGTGTGCTGGGATCTTTACTGCGTTTTGCGGAGAGTAATGCAACGCCCATAAAATATTCATCCCAAGTAATATAATTATCCCGTTTTGTTGTTTGCATATATCTTGTTTGTAAAATTGGAATGAAAGGTATGACGGAAAACTATCCTTACAAAAAACACAAATATTTTTACAACAACAACTCTGTTTAGTTTTTCCTACATTTAATCTCTTACAAATTTCTATGAAGGAAAAACAGAAATTAAATCTCTTTAGTCTTACCATGATCGTGGTGAGTTTAGTGATCGGTATGGGCATTTTTAAAACACCGGCTACTATTGCTGCTAAATCAGGCACACCAACTATTTTCTTTGCAGCATGGATCATTGGCGGTTTTGTAGCCATCTGCGGTGCATTGACGTATGCTGAGATCGGTCAGCGCTTACCTGTGGTGGGCGGTTATTATAAAATATTTTCTTATTGCTATCATCCTTCTGTTGGCTTTACCGTAAATGTGTTGATATTGGTAAGCAATGCGGCATCACTCGCTGTTGTTGCTTTGATCGGTGCTGATTATGTAAGTGATCTTTTATACGGAAGACCATCAGGAACATTTTTTAATGTGGCTGTTTCAGCAACTGCAGTGGCTTTATTTTATGGTGTGAATTTATTGGGATTAAAAACAAGCAGCCGCACACAAAATTTTTTAACGGTGGTGAAGATCGCATTGATCTTATTATTGATCTCTACTTTTTTTACCGGCATCAATGTAGAACCGCACGGATATAATGAAGGAACAGTGTATAAATATGATGGCAGCAATGCGGGATTATTATTGATATTGAGTCTGGTGGCTGTGTCATTCACTTACGGTGGTTATCAGCAGACGATCAACTTTGGTGGTGAAATAAAATCATCTGCCACCATGCAACGTGGTGTGGTGATCGGCATTTTAATTGTGTTGTTCTTATATCTCAGCATCAATTATACTTATGTAAAAGTGATCGGTTTCGATCAGATGAAAAACGCCAATGCGATCGGCGCGTTACTATGCGAAGCCTGGTTCGGTAAAGCAGGCGCCAAAGTCTTTGATCTCTGCATGGTATTAAGTGTATTGGCTTATGTGAATGTTATTTTATTAAGCAATCCACGTGTGATGTTTGCGATGAGTGAAGAAAAATTATTACCGAAAATATTTCAATACCGTCATCCCAAAACAGATGCGTTGGTGCCGGGATTAACGGTATATGCATTGATGACGATCGCTGTAACCTTCTTTGGCAAAGGGGTTGACAATGTTTTAAGTTTCAGTATTTTTCTGGATTGTATCGGCATGAGCACTTCTGCAGCAACATTATTTATTCTTAGAAAAAGAAAGCAAGGTGATGCTGCTGTAACCGGATCGATGAAAAAAATAGTCCCGTTATTGACAGCCATATTTGTTATTTCTTATGGTTTTGTTGCAACTGCAGTGGTGATCGATAACCCCAAAGCGGCATTAACAGGTATCAGTTTATTGATATTTTTTGTGCTGTTGTATTTTGTGGTGTATCACGGCAAACATGAAAAATCTGAATCATAAAAAATGATAGCATGTTTAAAAAATTAAGAACAGTGATTTATCATGTGGATGATCTGCAGAAAGCAAAATCATGGTATGAAGCATTGACCGGCATCAAACCTTATTTTGATGAAGTTTTCTATGTAGGATTTGATGTGAATGGATGTGAGCTGGGATTAGACCCTGATCTATCAAATATCAAACACGGCAATAACAGCATTACTTATTGGAGCGTGGATGATATTCATGCAGCAATTGAAAAAGCAAATATTTTAGGTGCTGAAATTATTTCTCCTGTTCAAAATGTGGGTGGCACAATTGAAGTGGCAATTATTAAAGACCCTTTCCAAAATCAAGTCGGTTTGATCACCGGTGCATAAAATTTATACAATGGATATTTCTTACATACTCAACGAATATGCAGAAGACAGGGAAAATTATTTTCGTGCTGTCTCACCACCAATCGTTCAGACATCCAATTTCGCTTTTGAAAAAGTAGATGACCTCCGCAAAAGTTTTGAAGATGAATATTCCGGGTATTTATACAGTCGCGGATTAAATCCAACCGTTGAAATACTCCGTAAAAAATTAGCTGCATTAGATGGTGCTGAAGATTGTCTGGTCTTTAACAGTGGCGCTGCTGCCATATTTGCGGCGGTTTTAGCCAATGTAAAAAGCGGTGACCATATTGTTAGTGTAAAAGGCGTTTATACATGGGCAAGAAAAATGTTTGAAAATATTTTGCCGCGTTTTAATGTTACGCATACTTATATAGACGGAACTGATATAAAAAACTTTGAGAATGCCATTCAATCCAACACGACTGTAATTTATTTGGAATCTCCCAATAGCTGGACCTTTGAATTGCAGGACCTGAAAGCTGTTGCAGTTTTAGCAAAAAAAAATAAGATCATCACTATCATTGATAATAGTTATTGTACACCGTTGTATCAACGACCAGTTGAAATGGGAATTGATCTGTCGCTGCAAACAGCAACAAAATTTATTGGCGGCCACAGCGATGTATTGGGTGGGGTACTCTGCGGCAGCAAACAAATGATGGAAAAAATATTCAACAGTGAATATTTAACGGTTGGTTCCGGCATACAGCCTTTCAATGCATGGTTATTGATTCGGGGAATAAGAACACTACCTGCCCGTTTAGAAAGAATTTCAAGAACAACAACAGCAGTGGTTGATCATTTAAAAAAGCATCCGCTGGTGGAAGAAGTTATTTTTCCATTTAATGAAACATTCCCGCAATATCAATTGGCAAAAGAACAAATGAGTGGTATTTGCGGGTTACTCACTTTTGTGATCAAAGCAAAAAATATTGATGCCATTGAAACATTTTGCAATTCTCTGCAACATATATTAATGGCGGTAAGTTGGGGCGGCCATGAAAGTCTGATCATTCCTGCCTGTGCAGGAATTAAACGGGAAGATTTCATTGCTTCAAGAGAGCAAAGGATGTTGCGGTTATATGCAGGTCTTGAAGATGCTGCTTATCTGATTGCAGATCTGGATCAGGCATTCAAAAGCATGGAATCTCTTTCATAAGCTTAAATGACGGTTTGCCCTCTAAACTTTCCGCTTGTCGAAATTTTTAATGTGTTTGAACTATTCCACTATTTTTGTTGAATTATGAAATACCTTTTCACCCTATCCATAGCCTGTTTGTTTGCGATGAGTTCGCAGGCACAGGGAAATACCGAAAAATGGGATCTTCGCAAATGTGTTGACTATGCGATGAAGAACAATATATCAGTAAAACAAGCCGATGTGCAGGCAAGAATTGCAGCATTGCAATTACAACAGGCAAAATATTATCAAGACCCTTCTGCTTCATTCAGTACAAACTATGGACCACAGTTTGGGCGTTCCATTGATCCAACCACGAATCAATATACAACTGTACCATTGGTACAGCAGAGTTACAACCTCAGCGGTCAGGTGCAGATATATAATTGGGGGAGATTAAAAAATAATGTGGCAGCACAAAATTTCAGTGCACAGGCTGCATTAACAGATATTGAAAGAGCTGCCAATGATGTGGCTATAAATGTAGCTACTTATTATTTGCAGGTATTGGCATCAAAAGAACAGATCACTGTCAGTGAAGTACAGATCGCACAAAGAAAAGCGCAATTGGATATCACCAGAAAACAGGTGGCTGCAGGTGCTTTACCTGAATTGAATTATATTCAAATCGAAGCACAGTTGGCGACTGACAGCAGTAATTATATTACCAACAAATCGGCTTTTGATCAAAATGTTCTTTTTTTAAAGGCATTGTTGAATCTTGATGCAGCTCAGCCATTTGAAGTGGAAACTCCTGCCGTAGATAAAATCCCGATAGAATCTTTCGGCGAATTACAACCCGAAGCTGTGTATCAGTTGGCATTGGGCAACCAGCCTTTGCAAAAAGAAAATGAATTAAAAATTAAAGCAGCTGAAAAAAATGTGTTGGTAAATAAAGCAGCGTTGTACCCTTCTTTCGGGGGCAGTTATTCTTTAGGAACGACCTATAACAATAAAGCAATTGATTATACCACGGGTCAAAAATCACCTTACACGAATCAATTAAGCGACAATTTCCGGCAGAGCCTGGGTGTCGGTTTAACTATTCCCATCTTCAATAATGGTCAATACAGGGTTAATTATGAACAATCAAAGCTTAATTTAAAAAATACGGTACTGCAAAAAGATCAAGCCAATCAAACTTTAAAACAAAATATTTATACCGCTTATACCAACGCTGTAAATGCATTTGAAAAGTTGAATGCCAGCAAGAAAAATGTTGAAAGTGCTCAGAAGGTATATGACTTTTCTATTAAAAGATATGAAGTGGGCTTGTTAAGCACATTGGAATTAATTACCAACGAGAATAATTTAATTACCGCAAAACTCCAATTGGTATCGAGTGAATATGATTATGTGTTTAAAATGAAATTGCTTGAATTCTATAAAGGGCAGGGTTTGAAATTGTAAAAAATGCTTACAAAAATTTATTTGGTATAATATTATTTGAAATCAGAAACCATGTGTTATGAATAAAACGCTTCTTTGGATCATCATCGGATTAGTAGTATTAGTTGGCGGCCTTTTCGGATTAAAAGCTGCCGGTGTAATCGGTAAAGATGAAGGCATCAAAGTATCAACAGAAAAAGCTGCAAAACGAACTATTATTGAAACAGTTAATGCAAGCGGTAAGGTATATCCGGAAATAGAAGTAAAAGTCAGTCCGGATATCAGTGGAGAAATAGTAGAGCTTGGTGTTGACGAAGGCGACAGCGTTAAGAAAGGACAGGTAGTAGCGAAGATATATGCTGATATTTATTTAACACAACGTGATCAGGTGGTTGCAGGGGTTAATCAGGCAAAAGCACAGGTATCTAATTCAGAAGCTTCCCTTGTAGGGTTAAAAGCAACTTTGGATCAAGCACAGATCACTTACAACCGTCAGAAAAGATTATTGGATGATAAAGTAATCAGTCGTTCAGAATTTGAGACTGCTGATCAGGCTTTAAGAAATGCACAGGCCAATTATAACGCAGCCATACAAGGTATAAAGGGCTTACAGGCAAATATTCAAAATGCACAGGCGCAATTGGCAAAAGCAGATAAGGATCTGTCGAGAACTATCATTACATCACCCATGGATGGTGTGATCAGTTTGATGAGTGTAAAGAAAGGTGAACGTGTGGCAGGTAATAGTTTTAATGTGGGCACTGAAATGATGCGCATTGCTGATATGAACAGTATAGTTGCACAAGTTGATGTTGGTGAAAATGATATCCCGAAAGTAAAGATCGGCGATACGGCAGTTGTTGAAATTGATGCATACAATAACAGGAAATTTAAAGGGTTGGTTTACAAGATCGCAAATCCGATCACCAATGCAGCTTCAACAACAACTTCTACCGATGTAACAAATTATAAAGTGCATATCCGTTTATTTATTGACAGCTACAGAGATTTGATCGTGAAAGGCCATTTCCCTTTCCGTCCGGGAATGAGTGCCAGTGCGGATATACAAACGACCACACAAAAAGATGTATTGAGTGTTCCTTTGAATGCGGTTACAACGCGTGATAAGAAAAGTGACAAAGCGGCAACAGATAAAAAGGATGATAAGCCTTCCAATGATCCAAACAATCAGGCAAAGAACGATAAAGCCGGCACTTCTTCTTCAGACGATATGGAAGAAGTGGTATTTGTGCTTCAGAAAGAAGGCACTGTTAAAAAAGTAAAAGTAAAAACCGACATTCAGGATCTTAATTACATCAGAATTTCTGATGGATTGAAAGAAGGTGATGAAGTGGTTACAGGACCTTACACAACAGTAAGTAAAACTTTAAAAGATGGCGACAAAGTAAAAGTTACGCCCAAAGATAAATTGTTTGATGACAAAAAGAATTAAATAAAAGGGAAGCAAAAAGCTTCCCTTTTTTATTGTTCGCTCTTTTGCAAAATATCCTTTCGTATGTTTGTTGATGATTAATTCAGAGGTTATGAAATTCGGAATCATCGGTGGCGGAAGTTGGGCAACAGCCATAGCAAAGATCCTTACGGATAACGGGAATAATATTCATTGGTTTTTCAGAAATGAAAAGATTATTGCGCATGTAAAACATCGCAAACATAATCCGCATTATTTAAGTCAGGTTTATTTTAATACTGATCAATTAGCACTCAGCTCATCTATTGAAGAAGTAGTGAAAAATGCTGAAACATTAATCATTGTAACACCTTCTGCGTACACAGAAGATATTTTACAATCATTACCCAAAGATGCTTTTAAGGGAAAGAAAATCATTTCTGCCATTAAGGGAATCCTTCCGGGATCCAATCAATTATTGAATGAATATCTCGCTGAGCAGTTTGATGTTGAGCTGAAAGATTATTATACCATTCTTGGTCCATGTCATGCGGAAGAAGTGGCCGCTGAAAAATTATCCTATCTCACTTTTTCGGGTACAGATGAAAATGAAGCAAAACATTTATCCGGGTTTTTTAAAACAGATTATATCAATGTCATCACCAATACAGATGTTATTGGTGTGCAATATGCAGCCATCTTAAAAAATATTTTTGCAGTTGGTGCAGGTATTGCACATGGATTGGAATACGGTGATAATTTTTTAAGCGTGTACATTGCCAACTGCGCACATGAAATGGGTGTTTTCATTAAACAATTGATGTGGGATGAAAATGATACGGAAGAACAAAACTTAGTGAATTATGCCACTTCTGTTTATCTCGGCGATTTGTTGGTGACCTGCTATTCTTTATACAGCCGCAACAGAACTTTCGGTAACATGATCGGTAAAGGGTACAGCGTTAAAGCGGCGCAATTGGAAATGAATATGGTCGCTGAAGGTTATTTTGCAAGTAAGTGTGTTCATAAGACAAATCAGCAAATACATGCGCAAATACCTATCACTACTACCATTTATCAGATATTATGGGAGCATATCCCTGCTGAAGAAGGCTTTAAAAAAATTGAAGCTTTGCTGGTGTAATTAATTCGTAACTTTATTATATGCCTGTATCGTATCAATTAGTAAGCCCATCAATAATATTGGTTCTGCTCTGCGGATTGATAATTCTTAGTGCCTTGAAAAGATTATTTGGCAAGCATTCACAAGAGTGATCAGAGTTGAAAAAGATCCGATGCAATTCCATCAGCCAGAAATTTTCCTTTATCAGTTAAACGCAAAGAGGTTTCATCTAAAATAATTTTGCCGCTTACTTCCCATTTTTTTGCAGATGAGATAATTTTGTTTTTTGTACTGTCATCTGTCATCAACCATCTGTCATCTGCAAAATTAATTCCTTCAACTGTTCTCATGCTTGTCATGATATATTCATTTAATTGCTGCGATGCAGTCAATATTTCTTCCTCAAAATTCAATTCACTTTTTTCAAGGCTTTGAATATATAATGCATTGTTCGAAATATTCCACTGCCGGGATGTTCCGTTAAAAGAATGCGCTGATGGACCTAATCCGATATAATGCTCGCCCTTCCAGTAACTGCTGTTGTGTTTGCTTCTGAAACCAGGCTTTGCAAAATTCGATATCTCATAATGTTCATAACCTGCTTCATTGAGCCATTGCATCAATAATTCAAAATGCCTTGCCTGTTTATCGGCATCCGTATTTTCTTTTTTCTGTTGCGCGATCATTGTTGCCAAAGCAGTCTTTGGTTCAACCGTTAATGCATAGCAGGAGAGATGCGGAATATTCAATGCTAAAGCTGTTTCTACATTTTCTTTCCAATGTTCATCAGTTAAAGCAGGTGAACCGTAAATGAGATCAATGGTGATATTATCGAAATATTTTTTTGCTGATGATAAACTTTCTATTGCCTGCTGTTTGTTATGTGCTCTGTTCATCCATTGCAGGTCCTCATCAAAAAAAGATTGAATGCCGATGCTTAAACGGTTGATGCCTGATGATCTCCATCCAATCAATTTTTCTTCCGTGATATCATCAGGATTTGCTTCTAATGTTATTTCTGCATCTTCATCTATGATAAAAGATTCTTTCAATTTCTCGAGTATGAATCGTAAGTCGTGAATCGCAAGTAACGATGGCGTGCCGCCACCAAAATAAATGGTGGATATATTTTGGCGGATATATTCTTTTCGGAGCATAACTTCTGATGAAATAGCTTGCAGCATTTGTGGCAGCATCTTTTTCGAAGTTGAAAAATGAAAATTACAATAATGGCAAGCCTGTTTGCAGAATGGGATATGAATGTAAATACCTGCCATAAATTTAAGTTGCAGCAAATGTAAGTGTATAGAATTGCACAAATAAAACGGGTTTGTGGGCATCTTTTAAAAATTGATGCATACACTTATATATTTTTGCGCAAATTACCGGCTTGAAAAAATTGTTCATTATATTTCTTTCTTCCTTTTTTTGTTTGCTGGCTGCTGCTCAAACAGATTCAACTTCAAAAGGGAAAATTGAAAAAATAGTCCCGGAGCATGATAATGTTTCCATTAATCCGATTACCGAAACATTGTCTTCAAAAAGCATACTGCTACCCTTAAAAAATGAAAAGCCCCAAAAGAAAAGAATTCTTGTTGAAGATATTAGAGATTCGGTTGAGCCAGAAGATCTCCATATAAAAGCATTGGCGAGGATAGATTCTTTGCGATATGATTCCATTAAACAAGATTCCATCAAACATCTTTCTATAAAATCGGTTCAGAAAACAAACGATACATCTACTTACCGCTCGATCATGGTAATTCCATATCTGCCTTTTGGTAAGCCTCCTGTCTTTATGATCAGTAAGGAAAAATTACCGCAGGGAAAAGATGAATTATTTTATTTATTAACGGGCTTGATTTTTTTGATAGCACTTATCAAGCTTCTGTTCCCTAAATATTTTCAGAATCTTTTTTTATTATCTTTTCAAACATCATTCAGGCAAAGGCAAACGAGAGAGCAGTTGCTGCAGGATAATCTTGCTTCATTGATGATGAACATTTTATTCTTCATCAGTGGCGGAATTTATATCGGATTGATAGCGCAAGACTCCGGATATTCAAATATTTCTTTCTGGGAATTATTATTATTCTGTTCTTTGATCTTAAGTATGATTTATGCGGTGAAGTTTTTATTTCTGCGTTTTTCGGGCTGGGTATTTAATGTTAAAGCAGCATCCAATACTTATATTTTTATCGTGTTCATGATCAATAAAATCATCGGTATTTTTTTAGTGCCATTCTTATTGATACTGGCTTTTTCATCACAGGCTATTGTTCAAACAGCGATCGTTATATCACTGATTTCGGTGGGTATTTTGTTATTGTACCGTTATTTGATAAGCTTGGGGACAATTCGTCAAGACCTGAAAGTGAATGCCTTACATTTTTTTCTATACCTTTGTGCCGTAGAAATATTACCGCTGTTATTAATCTATAAAGTTCTGTTCAACTACATCGGTAATTATATTTAATTCAGACTAATATCAGTACAAACGCATGGCAAAAACCGGAACCAAAAATTCAGCCGCTGCTAAAGTGGCAAAACGAATTTTGATTTCTCAAGCAAGGCCGGAAAGTGAAAAATCTCCGTATTTCGATCTGGAGCGCAAGTACAATCTGGAATTGATTTTTCATCCTTTTATTAAAATAGAAGGTATCCCTGCAAGAGAATTCAGAAAACAAAAGATCGATATTGTCAGCTATACGGGTGTGATATTCACCAGTCGTCATGCCATTGATCATTTCTTCAGGATGTGCGAAGAAATGAAAGTGACCATCAGTCAGGATACAAAATATTTTTGCATTACTGAAGCCGTTGCATTATATCTACAGAAATTTATACTCTACAGAAAACGAAAAGTATTTTATGGTGCTGACGGCAGCAATAAAAGCATGTTCGATGTAATCAATAAACATAAAGAGAACGAGAAATTTTTATATATCTGCAGCGAGAATCAGCAGGATAATGATATTGTGAGCTGGTTAAAAAACAATAAATGCGAATTTCAATTGGCATTTATGTACCGCACCATCAGCAATGATATTACCGAAGTGATGGAAGTAAAATCTTTTGATGTGATCTGTTTTTTTACACCCAGCGGCGTAAAAAGTTTATTTGATAATTATCCAAAATTCAAACAAAACGGAACAGTGGTCGGCTCTTTTGGAAGCAATACTTCAAGGGCATTGGAAGAAGCAGGATTAAAGTTAGACATTAAAGCTCCGGCGCCCCAAATGCCGAGCATGGCTGCTGCTTTGGATATTTTTCTGGCAGCAACACTTAAGAAAAAATAAACCAAGATAATGTATAGTAAGCCTTTTGAATTTTTCAAAGGGCTTTTTAGTGCAACTTATTTTTAATTATTGCGTTTTACTGTTTGTATGCATTCTAACAGATTAATTAACGAAACGAGTCCCTATTTGCTGCAACATGCACATAATCCCGTTGATTGGTATCCGTGGGGGGAAGAAGCATTGCAAAAAGCCAAGCAAGCAAACAAACCTATACTGGTAAGTATCGGTTATGCTGCTTGTCATTGGTGTCATGTAATGGAAAGAGAAAGTTTTGAAGATGAAATTACTGCTGCATTCATGAATGATCATTTTATCAATATAAAAATTGATAGAGAAGAACGTCCAGATCTGGATCATATTTATATGGATGCTGTTCAGGCGATGACAGGAAGCGGTGGCTGGCCTTTGAATGTATTTCTTACTCCCGAAGCCAAGCCATTTTATGGCGGCACTTATTTTCCTCCAGTTGCAGCATTCAATAGAATGAGTTGGAAAGATGTTTTATCAGCTGTTCAGAAAGCGTACTCTGAAAAAAAAGATGAGATACGATCGCAGGCTGAAAATTTAACCGAGCATTTAAGTGCATCCAATTCTTTCGGAATAGAAAAACCCGGACAAACAAAAAGCGAAACAGTTTTTTTGCAGGAAAACCTGAATAGTATTGCTGAGCATATTTTGCAACAAGCCGATACGCAATGGGGAGGGTTTGGCAGGGCGCCTAAATTCCCGCAAACATTTTCTATTCAGTTTTTATTAAGGCATTATCATTTTACAAAAGATGAAAAGGCATTGAAACAGGCATTATTGAGTTTAGACAGGATGATTTACGGTGGCATTTACGATCAGATGGGTGGGGGTTTTGCACGATACAGCACCGATAATGAATGGCTCGCTCCTCATTTTGAAAAAATGCTGTATGATAATGCATTATTGATAGGAGTTTTAAGCGAAGCGTATCAGCTTACCAAATCAGAATTGTATGCTGATACGATACATCATTGCATGCAGTTTATCGAACGTGAGATGCTGAGTACAGAAAACGGATTTTACAGTGCATTGGATGCCGATAGCGAAGGAGTGGAAGGTAAATTTTATACATGGAATAAAACTGAAATTGAACTTTTATTGAAAGAGGATGCTGCGCTGTTTTGTGATTTATATGGCGTTCATGAAAATGGGAATTGGGAACACACAAATATTTTATGGGTGAAAGAATCTTTTGAAATTTTTGCAGCAAAAAAAGGTATTGATTTAGCGGAAATGAAAATAAAAATAAACAATTGCAAAAATATTTTAATGCATGAAAGAAGCAAACGCATTCGCCCGCAATTAGATGATAAGATATTATTGGGATGGAACGCTTTGATGAATGTGGCTTGCAGCAAGGCTTTTGCAGCAACAGGCATGGAAAGGTACAGGCAGTTGGCTGTTGCAAATATGCAGTTTGCCGAAAAAAAATTGAAGACAATTGATAATACCTGGAATCATACATATAAAAATAATCAGGCTAAGATCCCTGCTTTTTTAGATGATTATGCAAATCTGATTCATGCCTATATTCATTTGCAGGAAATAACAGGCAACAGCGATTATCTCATCAAAGCAAAAGAGCTCACACAATTTGTAATAAATCATTTTTCAGAAGAGGAGAGCGGTTATTTTTTTTATACACATCAGGATCAAAATGATGTCATCATCCGAAAAAAGGAAGTGTACGACGGTGCAACTCCTTCGGGCAATGCGATGATGGCATATAACCTGTTTTATCTTTCCATCATATTCGATAATGCTGATTGGAAACTGCTCGCACAAAAAAATATTCAGTCATTAAGTAATGCCATCACAAAATATCCCACTTCTTTTGGCGTTTGGGCATCAGTACTGCAGTTGATGGTAAAAGGAGTGATGGAAATAGTGATAGTTGGAAAAGATGCAGATAAGAGCCTGCTTCCGGTTGTTGGTTTGTATTTGCCCAATAAAGTGATACAAACTACTCAATCAGATCAGCCTATTTTTCCATTAATTAAAGGAAAATTTAAGCCTGAAAAAACAGGATATTTCCTTTGTAAGAGTTATGTTTGTACCGAACCAATATTCGAACTGGAAAAATTTTTGCAAATCTGTAACAGCTGATTGCTTATTTTGTGAAAGATTTACCCTCACAGCCGTTTGAAAAAGGCAGAAGCAACATTTTAAAGTTTTATAGTATCGTTTAATTCTACCCTTGAAAAAAAATTACTGTAAACAAATTTAACTGTGGTAAAAACTACCGCTTTTAACGCTATATTTGTTATTACCTGTTAATAGTTATTACGATGAAGAACCGTTTTAATTTGATCTTGTTGTCCTTGATAGTCATCTCTTTGACGTCCTGCTTTTTGAATAAGAAAGGCAAATCAAAGAATACGCTCGATGACGGGCAATTGCGTGGTGTTTCACCAACTGCAAAACAAAGTATGGGCAAGCCCAGGGGAATGGTTTATATCCCGCCGGGAACCTTTCATATGGGACCAAGTGACGAGGACATAAATTATAATTATACTGCACGTAACAGGCAGGTATCTATTCCCGGATTTTGGATGGATGCAACTGAAATTACCAACAATGATTACAGACAATTTGTATGGTGGGTAAGGGATTCTTTAGCAGCTAAAGAATTAGGTTATTTTAAATCTACTGCAGGAGCTTCGGGTAGTGGCGGAGATTCTTCTATTGCGATCGATTGGTTAAAAGCACGTACTATTAAATATGATGCTTCTAATTTAGAAAAATTGGGTAACAAATTAATATTGGCACCCGATAACAGGTTATACGGTAAAGCGGATATTGATCCTGATAAGATCATTTACCGCATGGAAACATTCAGATTGTATGAAGCTGCAAAAAGAGAAAATGCAGGTGTTGCCAGAAAGAACTTTATTGATCGCAGAGACGAACATGTGTATCCTGATACATTGGTATGGATGAGAGATTTTTCTTATTCATATAATGAACCGATGACCAAAAGATATTTCTCACATCCTTCTTTCGGAAATTATCCCGTAGTTGGTGTTACCTGGAAACAGGCAGTTGCATTTTGTCATTGGAGAACACATTATTTGAATAGCGCCTTAGAAAGGAAAAAATTTGCTGTGGAAAGTGATTTCAGATTACCCAGCGAAGCAGAATGGGAATATGCTGCACGCGGCGGCAGAACAGGATCTCCATATCCTTGGGGCGGTCCTTATATCAGAAATAAAAAAGGTTGTTTGTTAGCTAACTTTAAACCCGGCAGAGGTAATTATGCTGAGGATGGTGGTTTTTACACTGTAAGGGCTGATGCTTATTGGCCTAATGATTACGGATTATATAATATGGCAGGTAATGTGGCAGAATGGACAAGTTCTTATTTCAATGAAAGCGCATACAATTTCATGTCTGACATGAGTCCCGATGTAAGGTATGATGCAAAAGATACCGATCCGCCATTAATGAAACGAAAAGTAATACGCGGCGGTAGCTGGAAAGATGTAGGATTTTTTCTGCAAACGAGTGCAAGAGCATTTGAATATCAGGATACATCGAAATCTTATATAGGATTCCGTTGTGTGATTGATAAAGCACCGACCATGAAAAAATAATCCCTAAAACAATTTTCAAAACTTAATCGGAATATTTCTTATTGAAACAGAATTAAAATTATTCTTGATCAATAGACCAATTATTTAATCCAAAATTTAAATTTAAAATCTAGTACAATGGCAGCTAAAATTCCTCCTAAAGTCGGTAAGATAGTAGACGTATTTGTATCTATTGCTGCGGCAGTAGTTATATGGGGTGCATTAAGAAAGATCCTGCATGCGGAAGATGCAGATTTATGGCTGCGTATAGGATTATCAACTGAAGCCGGTGTATTCTTAGTATATGGTATTTTATATTTGTATTATCCTGCATTGGATGATCATGAAGTGCATTTGCCGGGTCAGCAGAAAATATCAGAGCAGGAGTCTCCTTTAAAGTCTTTGGAGAAAATGTTTGCAGAAGCAGGACTTAATCAGGAGCATCTGAATAAACTCAGCGGCAGTTTTCAAAAATTAACTACTACCGTAAATCACATGACTGAAATAGGTGATGTTGTTAAATCAACAAATGATTTTTCTGCAAAAACAAAAGAAGCGGCCGCTGCTTTAGGTACTGTAACCGGTGCTGTTCATCAGGCAACAACTTCTCTGGCCTCTTTTAATGCAGCATCAGAAAACACCAAGCAATTCCATGCACAAGTTCAGGTGTTAACAAAAAATTTATCTTCTTTAAATACTATTTACGAATTGGAATTACAGGAAAGTAATAACCATTTAAAAGCATTGAACCAGTTCTACGGCAAATTAGCACAGGCTTCTTCAGCTATGAACAGCAGCGCAGATGATGCTATAAAAGCCAAAGAACAAATTGCGGCATTGGCGGCTAATCTAGGCAAATTAAATCAGGTATATGGCAATATGCTTACGGCAATGCATGGCAGATAATTCCTGAAAAAAAATTAATAATATTAATTGTAAATAGAAATGTCGCTACCTAAAGAACCACGGCAAAAAATGATCAACCTGATGTATCTGGTGCTCACAGCAATGTTGGCATTGAATGTATCATCGGAGATCCTCAATGCTTTTAAAACGGTTAATAACAGTTTAAATAACGCAAATACAATTATAGATAATAAGAATCAAGCTATTTCCAAATCTTTTGAAGAAATGGTTAATGACCCAAAAACAAAAGATAAGGCTTTGATCTATAAACCAGAAGCGGATAAAGCAAGAAAAATTGCTGATGATGTTTATAATTACATTGATGGTCTGAAGACCGAATTGAAAAAAGAAGCCGGATCGCATATTGAAAACGGAGAAGAAAAGTTTGCAGAAGAAAATTTAGAAGCTGCAACAAGATTGTTTGATACAAAGGGCAAAGGCAAAGAATTGTTACAGAAATTGAATGATTTTAAAACCAATATTCTTGATGTAGATCCTGAAGTAAAGAAACAATTTGCAGAAGCATTGCCTCTGGATCTTTCAGTTCCAAAATCAAAATCAGGCAATTCTAAAATGACCTGGACGACCGCCTATTTTCACATGACTCCTACCATTGCTGCATTGACCATATTAAGCAAATTTCAGAATGATGTAAAAAACAGTGAAGCTGCTGTTCTAGATTATTTGCACAGTAAAGTGGGTGAAGTGAAAGTTCAATACGATCAGTTTGCAGCTATCGCCGATGCAGATAAATCTTATGCAATGGAAGGCGATGAAATTCATATCACTGCCGGTGTGGGTGCGTTCAGTGCTGCGGCAAAACCAAATATTACAATTGGAGGCGTTTCTCAAAGTTTAAAACCGGATGGCACAGTTTTTTATACAACAAAAGCTACCGGTGTTGGCGATCATTCAGTAACAGTAAATATTGAATTTACAAAGCCGGATGGAACAAAAGCGGTTGTTCCCAAAATTGTGAAATATACTGTGGGTATGCAAAGCGGTGCTTCCATCTTTTTGGAAAAAATGAATGTTGCCTATATTGGTGTTGACAACCCTATTAATGTTTCGGGTGGTAGTGTGGGAAGTGAAAAAGTAAAAGTTAGTTTCACAGGTGGAGGTGATGTTAGAAGTTTAGGTGGCGGCGAGTATACCATAAATCCTACAACAACAGGAATCAATTCATTGGTGGTTGATGCTGGAGGAAAAAAAACCACATTCCCTATCAGATGTAAATATTTGCCAAATCCGGTTGCAGTAGTTTCTGATAAACAAGGTGGAGCAATTGCTGCGGCTGAGTTTAAAGCACAGGGAGGTTTGATCGCTAAATTATTGGAATCAGAATTTGATGCAAGGTTTCAGGTGATCAGCTTCAGATTGGGTGCTTACGGAGGAGCTATTTCGTCACCGCTTGATTTTCCGAATAACGGTCCAAGATGGACAGGCGATGCAGCCAGTCTGGTGAACCGTGCTTCACCCGGAACAAAAATGTACTTCGATGATATTCGCGTAAAAGGTCCGGATGGCCGCGAACGGCAGTTGCCGAGCATATTTTTCACATTAAGATAATAAGATATATTTTATATGAAAAAATTACTTTATTTATTACCGCTTTTTTGTTTGGTTGTGCTTGTTTCCAATGCACAGACAAAGAAAAAAAATACAAGCACAAAAAACACAAAAGCTGCTTCCTCTGCTGCCCTTAAGGCCAAGAATCAGCAACGCATGACAGACAGCCTGAATGCTGCTGCAAGGATTTCTGATTCTTTAGCGTTGATAAAAAAAGCAGATAGTGTAAAGCTTAGCTTAGCAGCTGCAGCGGACAGCACACCAAACCTGCGAATCGATTCTGTAAGTATTTCTCTTCGTAATGACAATGCCGTAGATAGATCCTATATCAAAGTTCGAGCTCCTTTAGATTATGAATATATCAGAGAAGATAATGCTGTATACAGACAAAAAATTTGGAGGGTAATTGATACAAAAGAGAAATTAAATGCATCATTTACTTATAATGCCGACGATGATAATGGTAACCAAAGATTTATTTCAATATTATTGAATGCTATCAAAAAAGGAGGAAGCAACGGAGGAGTGGATGCATTCAGTCCGATTGATGACAGATTTACGACACCTGTTACCTACAAACAAATAGCGCAGGGGTTGGTTGGAAAACCAAGGCATCAGGAAATTCCTGATTGGGAAAAAGATCCGGACGGGAGTAAAGGCATTAAAAAAGACTCCGTTATTATAGATGAGTTTGATCCTTCCAAAATTTCAAAATTTGAAATAAAAGAAGAAGTTGTTTTTAGTAAGCATACTTCCAGAATGTTTACGAGAATCTTGGGAATTGCACCAATGATTGATGTATATAATGATAATGCTGATGGAACAAGAACATTCAGATATTCAAAAGCGGTTTTTTGGGTATACTATCCAGACTTAAGGGCAACTCTTACGCACCACGAGGTATTCAATCCAAAAAATTCCGGGGCAAGAATGACTTGGGAAGATTTGTTTGAAAGCCGGATGTTCAGCAGCTACATTGTGAAAACAACATTGGATAATCCTCAAAATAAAGATTTGCTTCAATTGGCAAAAGATGATCATTTATTCATGCTTTGGCAGGGAGAGAAGATTAAGGAAAAAATATTCAATTATGAGCAGGATCTCTGGCAATATTAAGGTCTGAGTTTACAATTTTGGCTATATAAGTGATTAAAGGAGAAGCTTTTGGCTTCTCCTTTTTCGTTTTAAAAATGGCATTATGGGACAGATGTTAAAAAAAAATATAAAACTTATTGTTTTATTGTTAACTATTCTATACTTTCGTAACGGTTTTTCATAGGATATTGGATTTTAAAAACGGGGCTGGATTTTTATCCTGGCCCTTTTTTATTTTTTTAAGCTTATTTTTCCCTTTCTTTAAAATGATTCTGGATTAATTTTGATTTTGCTTCGCCGATGATTTCTGCTAACTCCTCTATTGATGTATTGCGAATTTTTTTTAATGATTTGAATTTTTTTAATAGCTCATCTGCCGTATTTTTTCCGATTCCTTTTATTTCTTCGAGCTCGTTCTTAAATGCACCTTTAGACCTTTTATTGCGGTGAAAACTGATTCCGAACCTGTGCACTTCATCACGTATTCTCCGTATCAATTTTAAACTGTCGCTTTCCCATGACAGCTTTATCGAATTCATATCTCCTTGAAAAAAGATTTCCTCTTCATTTTTTGCTAAACCAACTAATGTCATCTTTCCCTGTAGTTTTAGCTCGGCAATACTTTCCATGGCAGCACTCAACTGTCCTTTGCCTCCATCAATGATAATCAATTGAGGTAGTGATTGTTTTTCTTCAATCAATCTTTCATATCGTCTGTACACAACTTCTTTCATGGTGGCAAAGTCGTTGATGCCTTTCACTGTTTTTACATTAAAATGACGATAATCTTTTTTACTGGGCATACCATCCTTAAAACAAACCATAGCGGAAACGGGATAACTTCCCTGAAAATTTGAATTATCAAAGCACTCTATATGGACCGGTAATTCACTCAACTGTAATTGATCTTTTAATTGATACAGGACATTCTTTTTTTCATGATCTGTTTTCTCTTCCAGATGCAATATTTTTTTCTTCCTGATTTCGTCTTTGTAATAATTTACATTCTTCGAAGAAAGGTCAAGTAATTTTTTTTTGTCGCCTGCTTTTGGAATCGTGATGGTAATCGCAGTATCTGGATATTCGATCAGTAACGGAACGATGATTTCAGTCGACAAACTGTTGAATGTTTCTCTGAGATTAATAATAGCAAAACTAAGCACATCGGCATCGGTTTCTTCGAGCTTGGTTTCCAATGCAACAGTATGTGTTTGTACGATTGTTCCGTTCTGCACCATTAAGTAATTTACATACGCGATATTGCCTTCTTTTAAAATGGAAAATACATCCACATTGTTAAGTCGATCACTGACTATGACTGATTTGGCTCTGTAATTCTCAAGATGTTCTATTTTCTTTTTGATTAATTCTGCTTTTTCAAAGGCGAGAGCGGCAGCCTGTTCACGCATTTCTTTTTTAAAATACTCAATCACACTGCTTAAATTACCTTTTAATATTTCACGAATTTGCTGAATACCTTCTGCATAATCCTGAGCAGTTTGCAAGGCTTCACAAGGACCCTTGCAATTACCCAAATGATATTCGAGGCAAACCTTGAATTTCTTTTTCTGAATGTTTGCATCAGAAAGGTTCAGTTTGCAATTTCTGAGTGGTATAAACTGTTTGATAAAACTGATTAATTCTCTAACTCTTCCTGCGGAAGTAAATGGTCCTAAATATTCTGACCCATCATGTATCTTTTTCCTGGTTAAGAATATTCTTGGAAAAGGTTCTTTTTTTATAACAATGAATGGATATGTTTTATCATCCTTTAAATTGATATTGTATTTGGGCTGAAATTGTTTGATAAGTGCATTCTCCAATAAAAATGCATCCTGTTCTGAATCTACAATTGTGAATTCAAGTTGATGAATGCGTTGTACCAGCTCATGTGTTTTATAACTTGTAAAGGTCTTGGTGAAATAAGAACTTACACGTTTGCGGAGGTCTTTCGCTTTTCCAACATAAATCAGTTCTTTGTTTTTATCAAAGTATTTATAAATACCCGGTTGATGCGGAATACTTGTTGCGATATGTTGAAATTGTGCTGCAGTCATTTTTAGTCAAAAGGTTTATCATTCCAGATAACAGTAGTTTCAGTTTCTGATGCCGCACTGTTTTTTATACGTACCGATGTGATTATTCGGAAACTTTTCCCTGCTTTCCAGTTGTGCTGTTCCATAAATACTGAATCACCTTTTGTATAAGAACTCCGTATAAAAACTCTTTTTAATTTATTCGTCTTATCGTCTAATAACACAGTAACATTTTGTATGTCCGATTGAGAATCAATTGCTGTATA
>Ga0316229_1000960_pt1 | contig 33118 bp, 27 predicted proteins | sample TBH18023metaG_FD_206011 | JGI IMG/M metagenome (GOLD analysis project Ga0316229, IMG submission 206011) | Freshwater microbial communities from Trout Bog Lake, Wisconsin, USA - TBH18023 | ecosystem: Environmental > Aquatic > Freshwater > Lake > Hypolimnion/Profundal zone | place: USA: Wisconsin... | reverse complement strand
CAGTTTCACCGGATCATCGCCATGGATGCCGGTGATCAGGTCCGGGCACTTGCCGATGTACACCTGATCCTCTTCACTCCATTCAACCCATTTATGGTACTGGTCCGGCTGCTTTCATTTTCGCACCTCATCGACGGCATTACGTACCTGTTATTCCTGGTAGTGATTGGCATCGTTCCCATCCTGCCCGCTGATTGTAACAACTCCCCGAAAACGCGGATGGACGAAATTTCGATGCGAGCCCTTTCCGCCGCCCGCAACAAGCTCGAAGCCGGCGTTGCACAGATCGTGAACAAGCTGCCGAACCTTACGCGGTATTGCCTTATGTTAAGCCCGTCTCAGGGGACGTGCAAGCAAGGCTCCAACGATTCCCAGCATCTGCCAGGCCACTAACCATCCCTGCCTCCCATTCGCCAAGCCCCCCCCGCCGCGACCGCCCAATACAACAGAACCAAGGCAATCACAACCACCGCCCAGCCAATATCCGGATGCAGGCCGTTAAGGATGGTCAACAGACCGGGGGCGTAAGAGGGATTATTCTCGCGCAGCAGGGTGTGCATGATCTGGCCGAAGGCCAGGGCGACCAAGGCTACGTGCAGGATGATCCCTGCGACATCGACGCCGATCAGCAGCACCGAGGCACAGGCGGCCCAGAGTAAATAACGCTGGTGCATCTGCGGCATGAAGGCGAAGAACAATGTCCAGGCGGCCACGAATGCGACCAGCAGACGCTTGTCGCGACGGCTGGCGCTCAAGGCGGCACCGGCTCCGCAGAGTACCACCATGACAAGGAAGACCGTACGCAGCAGTTGCTTGATCGTGGGAATACAATCGATATCCCAGCGGTTCCAGTGCCAGTGAAAACCAGCGAAGGAAACCGGGTCGCTAAGGCGCCAGCCGTATCTCCGGCTCAGAATCTGCGGCAGGTTGTTCACATCCGGGCGTGCCAGATCCTTGAAGTGTTCGGTGCCGTATTCAATCCCCAGACGGGCCCAGGAGTCGGAGCCATGGAAGAAGCGCACGCAGAGGAATAACGCGACGCCGGCACAAAACGCAGCCAGGAAAAACTGCCGCCGGGGGGTTATGAAGGGGATCGCCACAACAAAAAGGCTTGCCAGACATATTGACGGTCCAAGGAATTCTCGCCCGGCTTTGGCGTGGAATGGCCAGGTGATAAGGGCCAAAGCCAGGACGACGCCGCCGAAGATACGCAGAGCGGACATGAAAGTTTTCGGCGCCATGAGCCGCTGCTGGAGCGAAGGCCAGGACCACGCCAGCGGCGCGTTTCTTGGTTGTTCCATAGCCAGATGAGCCGCGCCAGGCCGCCAGCGCCGCCACAATTGCCGCCAGATCATTCCGCGACAGATCAGCGGCGTCAGCACCGCCGCCGTCACTACGCTGATCACCCAGGCAAAGGCCCTGGCGTCCCACAGGCGTGGCAGCGCGGTTCGGTTAGGGTCCAGGACGCCAGGAACCAATGATTTCCGGGGCGTCAGAGAGCCCGGTGGCAAGTAGGTCAAGAGCCACGGCGCCACGATTACCGCCGCACCAAGCAGCAATCCCGTCAGCAACCTCAAGGCGGCGGAAGGCCGGCCGGCGAAAATCGGCCATAGCAGAAAGACCGGGCAAACCAGTAGCAGTTGGGCTTTGAGCATGGCCCCGATGGCCAGGAGCAGCCCGGCGGAGAACCACCAGTCAACACTGACCAGAAACAACGCCCAGAAGAAAAACGGCACCAGCCAGATGTCCCATTGCGGCCAGACGTGGGCCTCGGCAATCACGGCCGGATTGAACCAGAGGAGCAGACCGCCGGCGACCGCCCCCAAGGTCCTGGCGTGATCCTTCCATGACCACCGGTCCAGGGGATTGCTCATCAGGGCGACGAAGACCAGACCGGCCAGAGTAACGTGCGAACAACGCGACGCATGCCCGCCAACCCATGCCTCCATGGGGCGCAGCATGCGTAGAAGCAGAATATTGGCGTCTTGAAGGACGGCATGCGCCCCGGCGGCCTGGCAGGCCCAACCGGCGACGATGATCCCGGCGGTGATGCCGCAAACCAGCCGCAGAATTCTCCAGAAACGCCCAAGGACTGGCGCAGCGCCGCCTGGACCGCCGGAAATGGCGGCGGCTGCGGCACACCCATCCAAGTCGCCGGCTCGCCGACGTCTTCCCGTCCACAATTTTAGCAGGCAAAAAACTGCCACAGCAGCGGCCAGTTCGCAAGCGTTATTGAAGTTCAACAGCGGCTCGATTTCTTCGTAGCGGCCATTCCAGGCGTCGTTCAGGGCAACCCCGCGACTGGGCCGCTTGTTGAACTGGCTATGCCAATCCGCCCAGCGTGTCATCACCAGCAGGCGCAGTGGCGCGTAATCAAACTGGTACTGGGCATCATCGCCGTGATCGGCCACGCAAAAATCGTAGGTGTTCACTATTCCCAGGCGCTGGGCCTGCGCTCCCTTGCTAAGGCCATTGCAGATGTCGAACGCATAGCGAAGCGTCTCGGTCCGTTCCCACCAGGTACGGCGGACCCGCAGACCCAGGCCGATCGCCCCCCACAAAAACTGAGCCAACAGCAGAATCAGAAGGAGGTTGCGGCAGGTCCGGGCGGCCAGCGACAAACGCGGGCAACTGGCCAGAGCTTCCCGGATGGCGTGCGACGCCAGGGACTGCGGCGTCCTGGGAACAGATCGCTGCCGGAACTCGTCACTCACGTGGGCCCTCTCCGCGGCATTACCGCATTAAACAGCCAGATCGCCGTCAGCAGCATCACCAACCAGGCAATCCCCGGTTGCGTTCCCGCCATAAAGACCACCAACTGCGGATGATCGCTACCGGATAGCATCGAGGATGCCATGGCCATCCAGGCGACGCCGGTGATCAGCATGTGGACAAGGGTCATTCCCACCCCAACGCCGCCGGCCATGGCGCTCAGCGCCGCCGCCCAGATCAAGTAGCGTTCGTGCATCTGCGGCAATACGCAGGCGAATATGAGCCACGGCGCCGCCATGGCTATCAACACGCGCACATCGCCACGAACCCCATGGATCGCCGTGCCGGCGCCGCACAAGAGCAGGCCGACAAGGTAAACCACGATCAACAGGCTGCGGATGGATACCGAAGCAGCGCTCGTCGCCGGCAACGCTGTGGCCTTGCCGATGCGCCGGCTTTCTGCGGCGGGAATCAGCGCCGCCTCATCATCCAGGCGCCGCCACTCGAAGCGGCGTTCCAGCAGGGCCGGAAGGTTGCTCAGTTGCCCGATGGTCATCTGTCGATAACGCCTGATCCCAGTCTCAACGCCGGCCTGCGTCCATGCATAGCCTTCGCTCGACTGCTGAACCACCGGCGTGGTCTTGGCCACAGGCGGGGATTCAGTAGTGAATAAGACGCCCGACAACAATGCGCAGGCGGCGGCGCCACTGGCGAGTATCCCCGGGAACTTCCGCACCGGCAGCGAGCGGATGAAAAATATGCCTGCCAGCGCCAGGCCGATGCCCCCCCAGAGCCAGGCGAAGTGTGGAGCATGCAGTGCCGGCCACAGTATCAGCAGCGGAGCGATCGCCAACCCCATCCCCGCCCGCCAACCCCACTCGATACGGCGGTATAGGGGCCAAGGATAGGCCAGGACCAGTCCCAGGATAACGCAGGCCAGCCAGGGAATGGCCTCCGCCGGCCTGGTCAGCCATGGCCAGGCCGCCAGCATAACTCCAACGCCAACGCCAAACAGGCCCCGCAGAAACGCACCGGGCCTCCCGGCCAGCAGCGGCCACAGCAGCAGCACCGGCGCTGCCAGCAGCATTTGGCCTTTGAGCATCGCTCCCAGTGCTAAAAGTATCCCACAGGGCAGAAAATAGTCCTGCGACGCCAGGAGAGCCGCGAACAAAAAAAACGGCAGCGGCCACACATCCCATTGCGGCCAACAATGGGCTTCCCAGATCACCGCAGGATTAAACCAGAAAAGCAGCGCCGCCATCATGGCGCAGGCGGCAGGCCGATACGTCCGCCACGGTCCGGCGGCCAGTGGCTGGCGTAAACAGGCGGCGACAATCAACATCATGGCGGCGACAATTTCCCATCGCCTCCACGCTGCCGGGCTCCACATGACATCCAGATTTAGCAGCAGGAGCAAGGCCGCCAGCAACCCGCAGGCCCAACGGACACAACACCACAAGCGACCGAAGTCCGTCGCATATTCCTTTTCCAGTTTTCTGGTCCACAGGGGCGTGATCGCCGCCGCTTCCAGCTTAAGTTCCGGGTCGTGAAAGCGTCTGACCCACCAGCGCACCAGCAGGAACATGCCCACTGCCCCGGCCAGTTCACAGCAGGTGTTGAACGTCAACAGCGGTTCGGTTTCATCATAGCGTCCCGACCATTCCTTAAGAGTTGGAAAATGCTCGCGATGCCACTCGAACCAGCGCGTCATGATCAGCAAACGCAGCGGAGGATAATCCAAGCCATAGTTGCCGTCCGGATGCGTGGTATCCAGGGAGTCGTAGAGCTGTGAATATCGCCCTCTTGAGGCGTTATGACCCCAACTGAAGCCATTGGCGATCTCCGGCGTGAAACGGCATTTCTGGGTATCGTCCCAGGCCCAGCGTCGCAATTCCATGCCGCCGTGCATGGCCACCCAGGCTGCGCTGATGATTGCCGCGCCAATGGCATAGTGGCGAAAAAACGTCCAAAATCGTCGGGCGCCAGCCAGGCGGAGAACCGCGGCCGGCATCCAGCCCCTGCTCCCAGTCTCTGTGGGCTGGCTGGGCGCCGACGACGAAACTGTCCCGAGGCCGCCGGATGCGTCAATAGCAGAGCCGTGAATGCCTCCAGAATTGTCGATCGCCAACTCCGCCATTGTCAACAATTTACCACTTGGTAGCATTTTGTATACTGCCAACGGCGCCTCGGAAAATATCTTATTTGCAACCGTTCTCCCTTAATGGCGCATTTCGCCCAAGATGGGGATCTCCGCCCACGCCCCACCCGCCTCGGCCTTCATCCTCGCGGCATGCCAATCCTCAACAGCTCTGCCGCCGCTTCCAACCCCGGTGTTAAATGGGCGGCGATAGGTCGATAGAGAATGAGGACGGCAGCGGTAGCCAAGGACAAATACGGGCCATAGGGAATTTCGCGGCGTTTGGAGAAGATAAACATATAAAGGGCGATGGCCAGGCCAAAAATGGGGGCCATGAAGAAAGCAATGGTAGAGGCGGCGGACCCAATAACGGCGCCGACGCCAAACATCAGATGCACATCGCCCAGCCCCATCGCCACGCGACCGAAGCCCATCGTGCCCAGAATGCGCGTCAGCCAAACGACCCATCCCGCCACCAAGGCGCCCAGCAAGGCACCCAGAAGCCCGCGCAGCCATGTGTGGGCCAATAGCGTCTGCCAGGCATGGCCCAGCAATCCGGTCGGCATGGTGAGCAGGACCGCAACCGTCCCTAGAACCATGGGAGGCATCAGAAACAGCATCTCCTTGCGCATCTCGGCGCGCACTTGGGCGCTGGTATAGGAAGGCGGCGCCTCGGGAAAATCGGCGGCATTTTTGCCACGGGCCTTGAGCTGCTCGATTCCTTCGAGAAGAGCCGCGCGGTCAACTTCCAGGAGCGGCTCGCCATGGGGAAAACTCGTCGGCATCAAGCCCGCCAGCCAGAGAATGATGCTGATCAGCAAACCGATGCCGCCGCCGGCGGCCAGGGCCGCCGGAGCTGAGGCCAGGGCACTGAGCGAAGCTGGCATGCCGTCATGATCGGCAAGGGCATGAACCATGATCGCCACCAGGGCCATGAGCCAGGGAATCTCCAGGGGAATCACGAATAACTCGGCATCGATCAGGCTGACGGCCAGCAGAGCGCAAATCATGAACATGTGCAGGGCGTACATCGGCCACTGACCGGCCAAGGTCGCATCGGCCAGGCGCCCAACCCCACCGTGCGCCGCCGGCAAATGGATCTGCCACAGGCCATAGACAAAGAACGCCAGATAGTAGAAGACGAAAAGAGCGCCGGTAACGGCTTCGACGATCGGATAGCGCGGAGAAATCGGCCGCCGGCAATACCGGCAATGACCGCGCAGAAATATCCAGGCCAGCACGGGAATGTTGTCATACCAGCGTAACTCCGTGCCGCACTTGGGGCAATGCGACGGCGGGCTTAGCAACGATTCGCCGCGAGGCAGCCGCCAGACGACTACGTTGAGGAAGCTGCCGATGCAGGCGCCCAGAGCAAAGAGGAAAATCAGGTAAAAAGCGTGGGGCATAAATTTCCGGATTCTCGCTGCTTGACGGTTTGATGGTTGGCGCGAACAGTCGACCAGCCAAACGGACAAACAACCATCTTCTACAGCATTTTCACTATCTCCATGACAGCCTGGTCGATGGCAAGTTTAGTCACATCCAGTTCGGCATCCATCGCCAGGCGATAGAGCGGCTGGCGCTGGGCCAGGAGCAGGCGGATTTCTTCGATGCCGCCGCCCAACGCCGTAAGATTAGGGCGGGTAAGGACGGTGCGCGGGTCGGCCTCAATTCGGCGCAGCAATTCTTCCGGCTGGCAGCGCAGGTAGATGACCTTGCCGCCGGCATCTTTGAGCAGACGGCGGTTCTCCTCGCGGACGACGGCGCCGCCGCCGAGAGCGATGACCGCATCGGAAATTTGCAGTGCTTGCCGGAGAGCCTTGGTTTCCAGGTCACGGAAGCATTCTTCGCCATCCCGGGCGAAAATGTCGCGGATGTCCTGGCCGGCCTGGCGGACAATAAGCTCGTCCAGATCGATGAAGGTCGCGGACAATCGTCCGGCGACAGCACAGCCAATACTGCTCTTGCCGCTGCCGCGATACCCAATAAGAACGAGGGCCATGGGTGGCGATTATGGGCTAAGTTTGCCCCACGGGCAAATCAGGGGTATATTCACGGGCATGCCACAAGCCCAACATAATGCCAAAAAGAATGACGCGCCCCGCGCTGCCGGAAGCGGCAAACCGATTTACCGAAGGGTGCTGTTGAAAATAAGCGGAGAAGGCTTGTGCGAGGAAACCGGCTTTGGGATCATGCGGCCGGAACTGGAGGCGATTGCCCAACAATGCGCTCAGGTGGCGCAGATGGGTGTGCAACTGGCGGTGGTGGTGGGCGGCGGCAATTTCATTCGCGGCGAGAAATTTGCTGACCAGGTGAACATTCCCCACGCCACAGCCCACTACATGGGCATGCTGGCGACGGTCATCAACGCCGTGGCTTTGCAGGAAACCCTGGAGAAGCTGGGGCAGCCGACACGCGTGCAGTCGGCAATCAACATCCAGGCCGTCTGCGAGCCCTTCATCCGCCGTCGGGCCGTACGGCACCTGGAGAAGGGGCGCGTCCTGATCCTCGCCGCGGGTACGGGCAATCCATTTTTCACCACTGATACCTGCGCCGCCCTGCGGGCCACCGAAGTAGGCGCCGACGTGCTGCTCAAAGGGACGAAGGTCGATGGCATCTACAGCGCCGACCCCAAGAAAGATCCCAAAGCCGTGCTCTATCGCGACATAAGCTACCAGAGGGTGCTGGATGAAAAACTGGGGGTCATGGATCTGACGGCCATAACCATGTGCATGGAGCGCAAGGTTCCCCTGGTGGTATTCAATCTCAAGGAAGAAGGGAATCTCGTGCGTGTGCTGATGGGGGAGAACGTCGGAACGAAGATCGCACCCCAATAATGGTATTGCCATCGGGGTCCAGACAGGCGAAAATCATGGATAGAGTTTGAGTTTCATAGCGGAGAAATATATGCCCCTGGATGACATTCTGTTGGACTGCGAAGAGCAGATGGAAAAGGCGTTGGAACACCTCAAACACGAGTTGCGCGGAATACGCACCGGTCGGGCCACGCCGGCGCTGGTGGAGAACCTGCGGATAGAAGCCTGGGGAGAAATGATGGAATTGCGGGCCATAGCCGCCATCGGAGTGCCCGAGGCCACGCAATTGCTCATCAAACCGTTCGACGCCCACAACATCAAGGCCATCGAAAAAGCCATAGGCGACAGCAAACTGGGTTTGACGGCCCACAGCGATGGCAAGCAAATTCGGCTCATAATGCCGGCCCTGTCGCAGGAAAGGCGCTTGCAACTGGTCGGCCAGTGCAAAGCTCTGGCCGAAACCGCCAAAATCAGCATCCGCAATTCCCGCCGTGACGCCAACAAACTGGTGGACACCGAAGAAAAAGGCAAGGTTCTCACGGAAGACGAGGCCAAGGAAGGCAAGGAGAAGGTACAGGAACTGACCAAAACTTACGAAACCAAAGTCGAGCAACTCATCGAACACAAGCGTCAGGAAGTGATGGCGGTCTGAACCGCGGCTTCGCCGCCAGGCTAACGCTTTCGAAACGGGGATGCAGAAACTCTGCTATCTGACGTGACAAGATCAACAAAGTTTCCCTGGTATCATTTTGTCATACGGCCCCACCGGCATAACGGAGGAAGGCATGTAGGTAAGAGTTTAGACGTTGGCATTATGGGCCAACTGCATGGCCTGCTCATCTTGTTGCAACATCTCTTTACGAGCCAGTTCGCCAAGTCGGCCGGCTTCTGCTTTCTCCAATAGCTTCTCGATCAACTTCCGGTCGCGGGCAGCCAAAGCCAGCGCCGTCCGCGCAATCTCAACATTGCGCCTGGCTACGGACAGTTCCTGGGTGATCTGGGCAGCCTTGGCCTGCATCGCCACCAGGTAGCGCCGATGCTCGGCAAGAAAATTCATATCCAGCTTGCCCGTAAGATGATTATCGCGCACATCCGCGGTGACGACGCGCACCTGCTGGTGCAGGAACTGAAGCGCGGCTTCCATATCCGCAAGCCGCAGCAGAATCCGAGCCAGTTCGCCCTGGCACTGCTTCTCCCGGCTCTTGCGGGCTCGGAGGACGCCGTCGAGATGGAGGCTGGAGGACATGGGACAAGTGGTTAGCAACTAAAGGACCAGGAAATGTTGACGTCCAGACAAGCATCGGGAGTCGCGTGTATGCCTTCCGACTTCCGCCTTGCAATTTTAACCTTTCACCTTTCTTCCTATCTGTCGCTCCTGTTCGTCAATCCAGGCGACCAGATCAAACAATTCTTTGCGGGATTGTTCCATGGTCCGGGAATCGGCGATATCCTGCCGCAGAAAGGCCGTAATCCGGCCGTGACAGCGGATGGCCAAATCGTTCTCGAGGTTCTGCCCGGGCACGTAAGCGTTGATGTTGACCAGATCCTCAATGTCCTGATAGACCGCCGTCAACGCCGTCAAACGGCGCGCCGCCCCAAGCTGCCCGGGTGGACAAACATCGGAGCGTACGCGGCTTATGCTCTGGAGAATATCCAGGGCGGGATAATGGCCGCGATTGGCCAGGGAGCGACTGAGCCACAGGTGCCCGTCAATGATGCCTTTCACCGCGTCGGGAATGGGCTCGTTGAAGTCATCGCCTTCGACCAGGACCGTATAGAAGCCGGTGATGGATCCCCGTGCGTTCCTGCCGGCGCGTTCCAATATTTCAGGAAGCATGGCAAAGACGCTCGGAGGGAAGCCTTTGGTGGCCGGCGGCTCGCGTGCGGCCAGCCCGATCTGCCGCTGGGCATGACACAGGCGCGTGATACTATCCAACAGAAAAAGGACGTTCTTGCCGGTGTCACGGAAATACTCGGCGATGGTCGCCCCTACGCGGGCAGCTCGAACCAGCAGAGGCGGCTGCTCCTCGGCGCCGGCGACGATCACCACTGACCGCGCTAAACCATCTTCACCCAATCCGTGCCGCAGAAATTCCTGCACTTCCCGCCCACGCTCCCCCACCAGGACCACCACCGATACATCTGTTACCGCATGCCTGGCAATGGCCGCCAGAAGCATGCTCTTGCCCACCCCCGGACCCGAGAAGATGCCCATGCGCTGGCCCATGCCGCAGGTATGCAGTCCGTCGATCGCGCGAATGCCCGTGGATATTGGAGTATCTATGGGTACGCGAGCCAAGGGCTCCACGCCTCTGCCGTCAATACGGCGGGATCCGCATAAACGCAGCGGGCCTTGACCGTCGATGGGCGAACCGAAAGCGTCGAGTACGCGGCCAAGCAGTTGCTCGGAACACCAGATGCGCGGCGCCGAGGCGATGTTCTCGATGGCATCGCCGCGGCACACGCCGCTGAGGTCTGACATGGACATCAACAGCGTCCGGTCGCCTGCCAGACCGATCACCTCGGCCAGAGAGGTCTTGCCGCCATAACTGCGAATGCGGCACATCGACCCGATAGCCAGAGGCAACCCGGACGCCTCTATGGCCAGACCGCTGATACCCTGCACCTGCCCGATCACGCCTAACGGCATCGAGCAACGCACCGCATCGAGTTGGGCCGCCAGGTAGCTCACGCCTTCGCCTCCAGCCCGCCCGGCACCAGGTCGGCGGCAATACGCTGGAGTTGCGAATCCATATCCGCGTCAACTTGCCCTTGGGCGGTAAAAATACGGCAGCCGCCGGGGGCCAGAGAGACATCTTCGACGATTTCCACATGCCGCAGCGATGGCCATTGCATTTTCAGTTTCGGCAGCGCCTCATTGAGCAGCATTTTTTGGGCCGGGTTGACGGCAATGCGGACGTCGGCAGAATGCAGGGCCAGTTTCATGGCTTCGGCGACATTGGCCATAACCACTTGACCATCGAGCCGGCCCTGCAACTTGGTGATGCGTTGGGCGATGGCCAGGGAAAGATCGACAACCTCGCGCACGGCGTCCGCTTCCAACGCCTGACGCCGCCGATCAAACTCGGCGGCCGCGGAGGCCAGAGTCTCGGTCAACTGGGAAAGAATCACGCAGTACTCGTTAAAAGCCTCCACCATCCCGCTGGCTCGCCCCTCCTGCCGGCCCTGGATAACTCCCTCCGCATGTCCCTGGGCCAACCCCAACTCACGCCCATGGACCATCAAGGCCGCCGCCTCATCGCGGGCCTTGTCGAGAAACTCGCCAGCCTGCTTGCTGGCCTGCTCGATGATCGCCTGCGCCTGGCGTTCGATATCGGCCAGTGAAAAAGGCATGAGGGGGGAGGGAAGTTGGTTGGATTTGAGAAGGGACATGAGGTTAGTGGTTAGTTTGTGGCTTGTTCACTGTGGTCTGTGGTCAGGCGTAACAATCGTGGATCGCGAGGCGCGGGTTGTCGCATTGGCCTGGCTCCTTTCACTTTTCTTTACGCCACTTCTTTGCGTCCCCGACGGACGATGATGCCTATGCGGCCGGCGTCCTCAAGACGGCGGATGACGTCGGCGACCTGCTGCTGCGCCTGCTCCACGGCACTGATGCGCACCGAGCCCAGGCATTGCATTTCCTCCTGAATAAGCTGGGCGGCACGATGGGACATGTTCCGAAATATTTTGTCCTGCAGAGTCTGTCCGGCGGTCTTGAGGGCCATGGCCAGAACGTCGTGATCCAACTCTTTGAGCACCGTCTGCATGGCCATGTCATTGACAAGAACAATATCCTCGAAAGCAAACAGTCCGCGACGGAGTTGTTCAACCAAGGCCGGGGCCTGGATCGCCGGGCCGTCCACGATGCCGGGCTCAGCGACATGGCCAGCCACGTTGTTGATCCCGGCGGCCGCATTCACGCCGCCAGGCTTGGCGTTGTTCTGGCCAATGAAATGAGCCATCCGCTGCGCCAGGGCTCGTGCAACTTCCAGAATGGCCTGGGGGTCGGTCTGTTCCATGGCCGCTACGCGCTTGACGACCTCGACCTGTCTGGAGGCGGGCAGTCCAGCGAGAATTTCGCCGGCCCTCTGGAAAGACAGGTGAGCCAGAATAAGGGCTATGGTTTGAGGGTGCTCGTCACGAATGAAGGTCAGCACATCGTGGCTGGATACATCCTGAAGAAAGGCAAATGGAGCGGCTTGGTCCGGTATGGCGGCGGCTGTGGAAGTTTTCCTGGCCGGGGACGCCTGCCTCTGCGATACCGGAGGCGTCAGAACGGTCTGGTCGTTAAGATCGATGTCATCGGGCAGACGGCTGCGTTGGGGCAAACGCCCGGCAGCCCGGTGGCCAGCGTACACCTGGAAGGGCATCGGCGTCCTCCGGGCCACAAGCAAAATCAGAACCAGACTGATCGCGGCCAAGCTGCCCAGGGCGATCTCGCGGGCATGATTGTCAACGATGAACCACACGCCCCCCGCCGCCGTCTGCGGCAGCGATGGGGAAACCGGGAGCAGATCGGTGTAATCACCAACGACAATCGCCTCATTGTTCTTTATCCCGGTGCAGGCCTTGACCTGGTCGCGAATGCCGGAGAGTTGATCGTCAATGAACGGCCGCAAGGCTATATCTTCGGGGTCCTTCTGGGCGTGATTGTTCTGCCTGTAGGTCTGGACGAACCAGCTCCGGGGAACGCGCACGGTGGCGGCGGTAGGCGTGGCGAGGACGACGGACGGAGGGTTGGCATGCCTGGCAACGCCCGCCTCGACATCGGCGCCTTCCTGGCGCGGAGAATTGCCGTTGGGATCAACGGTAACGGAAACCACGATTTTATCTATGTAGCAGAAGTGGGCGCGGATCTTGGTGGCGTACCAGCTTTCAGACTGGCGGATCTGGTCCAGCAGGTCCTGGGCGCCGTTGGCGTTGGAGTCCAATGCGCCGTCGGAAAGCCGGTATCCCGCACCGTCGATTACCACCGCGATCTGGCTGCGTGACAAGCCGGCAACAGCGCCGGCGACAAAGTCGGCGGCGGCGGCGGCCAACTTCTCATCGCCCTTTTCCCCGGTCTTGAGGGTGAGGTTGATGCTGGCGGTCGGACGGATGTCGCCGGAGCCGAAACCACGCTCACGCTGGGGATCGATCATGATGTTGGCATCGCGCACACGCGGCCAACGGCGAAGAATGTCCGCCAAAGTCATCTCGCGATAGCGGCGGCGCAACTCGGCCTGCGTATCGGGACTCTCCCATGGGCTCATGTCGCTGATCAGCTTGTCTATGCCCGTCTGGGTATTATTTGGTATCATGTGCTCGTAGGTGATGACGGCAAGCACCTCCATCTTGCGGTCGGCGGGAACCAGTACCCGGCTGCCACTGGTCTTGAAGGGAATCGAACGCGCGTCAAGGAGGCCGGTAATCCTGACGATTTCATCGGGCCCCATATCCTGATCGAGGACACTCTCCATCTCGGCTTGGCCAGAGTAACGCCCCCACAAGATCAAAGCCATTACCAGCAACACGGCCAGCGAGGCCGCCAGCATCCTTTGGCCTGGACTCAGAGCCCCCAGACGCACCCGCATCTTCGCATACTGCGATTTTAAAAAATCCATGATTTCGCCTTCCGTGGCAAATACAGCCGGCTCCGCCGACACTAAAAGACAAAGCACCCGTCCGCTCCATCCTAGAGCGGCAGATTCCTTATTTCGTCATAAGCATCCATCAACTTGGCGCGGATAGCAAGCAGGGTCTTATAGGCCAGGTCCGATTTCTCCACCGCGCTCATAACACCGCTGAGGTTATGGGGCTTGGCTCCGGTTAATTCTTCGACAGCCCGGCTGGCATCCTGTTGCAACCGGGCTGCCTCGTCGATGCTGTTCTTCAGTGCATCGGCAACACTGGTCCGGTTGACGCAGGGGGCGGACGCAGGCGGCACGGCGTTCCCGATGTTGCTGCTGCCCAGATTGTTTATGGGATTGATCATATTCAGACAACAAGACTCATACCGTCGTCGATCAACACGGCAACTTCTATTTTGCTTGTCATCACGTTGAGATTCATTCACTCACCTCGCATCACAAAACCTGTGCCAACATCTGCATTGGCAGCCATCTTTCAGCACGGCCGTGTTTCTAGGACGTTACACGCCGACGACAGCGTGATTTGCGCCCGGAGCGCAAATCACGCTCATACGGCAATCTCCATCGGCTCAGCGACTTCCTGACGCCATTTTTTCAGTTTCATGCCTAGAGTACGCACGCCTATGCCCAAAGCGCTGGCCGTCCTGATGCGATGGCCCTTGAAACGCTCCAGAGCACTCATAATCACCTGCTTTTCAATGTCCGCCATGGTACGGCCGGCGAGGGCATCGCTTGGAAGGCGGTCGCGCATCCTCAGCCACGGCTCGATGGTCGCGGCCCGGATCACCCCGGCATCGTTTTCCAACACACAGGCGCGTTCGATGATGTTCTGCAACTCGCGCACGTTGCCCGGCCAATGATACTTCTGGAGCAGACGGATGGCCTCCGGCTCGATGTGGCGGAAGGCAATGTTCTGACGCCTGGCTATGGCGTGGAGAAAACCGCGGCACAGTTCGGGGATATCCTCGCCGCGGTCGCGCAGGGGTGGCAGTTCGATAGGCACGACATTCAGCCGATAGTAAAGATCCTGGCGGAATTTGCCGGCCTGAACAGCGGAGTGCAAATCGCGGTTGGTCGTGGCGATGACTCGCACATCCACCTGCTGTGTGAAACTGCTGCCAACGCGCTCGAATTGATTCTCTTGGAGAACCCGCAATAGTTTAGCCTGGAGTCCGGCGGCTATTTCGGATATTTCGTCCAGAAGTATCGTGCCGCCGTCGGCCAATTCAAAACGACCACGGCGAAGGCGGTCGGCCCCGGTGAACGACCCCTTTTCGTGCCCGAACAGTTCCGATTCCAGCAGATTCTCCGACAAAGCGGCGCAGTTGACAGCCAGGAAAGGCCGTTCACGTCTAGGGGATGCCAAGTGCAGAGCCCGGGCCACCATCTCCTTGCCAGTGCCACTTTCGCCAAAAACCAGCACCGTTGCATTGCTCCGCCCCACCAACTCGATCTTCTTCATAACATCCTGCATGGCCGGACCCGTGCCAAGGAGAGGCCGGGGCGCTGGGCTCTCGGTCATACGGCGAAGGGCCTGGTTTTCCTTCACTAGGCGGCTGTGTTCCAGGGTCCGGTCCACAAGCAATCTGATCTGATCACCATCAAAAGGTTTTTGGATATAGTCATACGCCCCAAGTTTCATGGCCTCGACCGCAGTGCCGACCGTGGCGAATGCGGTCATCACCACCACGCTCAGATCCGGCCGTAGACGCTTGCTTTCCTGAAGCAATTCGATGCCGGTCAGACGAGGCATTTTCAGATCGGTGATTACCAGGTCGAATCGACCACTGCCGGCAAGGTAGGCGAGGGCTGTGGCAGCATCAGTGGCGGCGATGACTTCATGACCCTCGCGGACGAGGGTCGCCTGCAGCGAATCCCGCATCATTTCCTGGTCGTCAACTATGAGAATGCGTGCCATGATTCTCAGATCCTTATCTCGAACTGGGCGCCGCCATCTTGGTGGTTGCCGGCGACTATCGTGCCATCGTGGGCATCGATGATGCGGTGGACGATTGCCAGGCCAAGCCCGGTGCCATTGTCCTTGGTCGTGAAAAACGGATTGAAAATACGGTCGAGGACGCGCGGATCAATGCCAGGCCCGGTATCGCGAACGAGCAGGCTGAACTGCCGGAAGCATGCGTGGCTCTGGCCACCGGCAAGACGGACAAGCAGTTCGCCGCCGTCGGGCATGGCCTCGGCGGCGTTGATCACAAGGTTCAGTATGGCCTGGACCATCAGCGAACCATCCACATTCACTACCAGCGGCCTGGGGCCCTCGACGGCCAGGCGCAATTTCCCGGACTGCAGGCGCGGCGCGGCCAGAGCGATAGCATTATCCACCAGAGCTGCCACATCGGTCGCGGCGCAATGGATGGTGATTTCGCGCGAGAACTGAAGCGTCTGGCTAACCAGCCAATCCAGCCGTTGTATGCCGGCGGCGATCTTGGCGACGACCTGAAGATTGGCCGGGGAATCGGCCAGATCCTTGCCGAGCATGGAGACATAGAGCCGGATGGCGCCCAGGGGATTGCGGATCTCGTGGGCCATGCCGGCGGCCATCTCGCCGATGGCGGCCAGACGGTTGCGGCGTTCCAGGAGACGATTCTTCTCGCCCAGTTCATCACGCAGCGAGCTTACCGTCTCCTGAAGGCTCGCGTGGGCCTGCTGGAGTTTCTCGGTCACTTCGCTGTAGGCCAGAACCATGCACCCCAGTTCCTCGATCCGCTGGGCGGGACTGGCCGCCGCTGCCAGGGCCGGGCGATCCATCTGTCGGAAAACCGGAGTGAACGAGCGCGAAGATGACTGGGCTATGGTCATGACAAATGTGGCCGGCTATTGGCCAATCCGCGAACTATAAGCCGCCGTGGCATAGGCGCGATTCACCCGCGTGACGATGGCGGCCTGATTGATGCGGCAACCCACCGGTATTTTCCGCTGCTGCAGCGTGATGCTGTCGCTGCGATCGGCGGCGGTGATCTGCTCCAGAAGCCTTCGTTCCATCGCCATGAGAGATTGGGCCATAGCTCTCCGGACGGCATCGAGGCCGCCAAGAAACGACTCCCATCGCTTCCTGGCAGGGGCGATCGTTTCATCAAGGAAGGAAATATTCTCCATGGCCTCCTGCCGTTGGCGGAGCACTTCCAGCAACTGCTCGGTCTGGTTTTCCTGGATATGCCAGCGCTGAAGTTGACAAAGTTTCAACAGCCGCTCATAGACAAGGGACTGTTGCTCAAGGGCGGATAAGACCTTGCAATCGTCGCCGGAAAATGAGCGCAATGGAAGGAGAGTAGATTGGAGGCGTCCCGACGCCATGGCTTCCATGCCTTTCCCGCAAATGTCGCCGCTGCTTCAGAAGCGGCGTCTTCCGCCATCGGCGATCCATCGCTTTGGCGGATAATTCGAGTAGGTAACATAACTTCCGATTCAAAAAAGGCAAGATGAAAGTAGCGAATTCTCAAGTTTTTTTGCAGGATCCGCAGACCGGACAATTGACCATCTCGACGACCCCAACGCACCTGGCACCCAGCATGCGCACCATGCAGTTACGGCCTATGTCGCCGCAACCCAACTCTACCAACGCCTTGATATAGTACAACCACGATACTATATTCACATGTGCCCAACCGCAGGCCACGCCCTTCCGCTTGGGCACTAGATGCTTAGGATATCAGGATTACAGGAGTCAGGCCATGATCAGTTTGTCCGAGACAGCAGCCAGGGAAATCAAAAAAATCCTTGTGGAACAGAGCCTGCCCCAAGAGCAAACCCGGCTGCGCGTGGCCGTTAAAGGTGGGGGATGCTCGGGATTCACCTATATGCTCGACCTGACGGAGGAACCAACTGGCGCGGCTGATGAGGAACTTGAGTCCAACGGAATCAAACTACTCGTGGACAACAAGAGCTTGCTCTACTTGGAGGGCACGGAGATCGATTTCAAGGAAGAACTGATGCAACGCGGGTTCGTCTTCAAGAACCCAAATGCCACTACAACCTGTGGGTGCGGAAGCAGTTTTAGTGGGTAGATGCTTGACTTGCTTGAACACCGCCAGTGGTATTCTACTGGTCAGCAATTTTAGGGGTGCCGCCTGCATGACTCTAAAGCATAAAATAGACATTTGCCATAGCTGAACTGGCCTTTATGTCGCGCCCCAAAGGAATGACCTTTTTCACTAATTAAGGAAGAATTGCGCCCATTTTTTCATGACCCCGCCTATAATGGCCAGGTAGTTGAGACACAATCTCATCGTCGTAGCAGGCTCAACCTGTATACGGCGGAGTTGGAGAAGCACTGATGCCGACCGCCAACCAGGAAATCCAGAAGGTAGCCGACCGCGAATACCAGTGGGGCTTCGTCACTGATATCGACGCTGACGCAGCGCCCATGGGACTAAATGAAGAGATCGTGCGCTTCATCTCCCACAAAAAGAGCGAACCGGACTGGATGCTCCAATGGAGACTCAAAGCCTATCGCCATTGGCTGACCATGGAAGAGCCACACAACTGGCCCAACATCACCTATCCCAAAATAGACTACCAAAACTCGGTCTACTACTCCGCTCCCAAGCCAAAAAAACAAAGTCTGGATGAGGTGGATCCGCAGTTGCTGGCCACCTACGAGAAACTGGGCATTCCCCTGGAGGAACGCGCCATACTGGCCGGCGTGGCCGTTGACGCCGTTTTTGACAGCGTTTCCGTGGCCACCACCTTCAAGGAAAAACTCTCGTCGCTGGGCATCATCTTCTGCTCCTTTGGCGAAGCCGTCAGGGAACATCCCGAGCTGGTACAGAAATACATGGGATCAGTAGTCCCCTACTCCGACAATTATTTCGCCACGCTCAACTCCGCCGTATTCACTGATGGATCGTTCGTCTACATCCCCAAGGGCGTGCGCTGCCCGATGGAACTTTCGACATACTTCCGCATCAACGCCCGCAACACCGGACAGTTCGAGCGGACGCTGCTGATCGCCGATGAAGGGGCTTACGTGAGCTACCTTGAGGGATGCACCGCCCCAATGCGCGATGAGAACCAGTTGCATGCGGCGGTGGTGGAACTGGTGACCATGGACAAGGCTACTATCAAGTATTCCACAGTGCAAAACTGGTATCCTGGAGACAAGGAAGGCAAAGGCGGAATCTATAACTTCGTGACCAAGCGCGGTGCCTGCCGGGGAGTGGAATCGAAGATCACCTGGACGCAAGTGGAAACCGGTTCGGCGATCACCTGGAAATATCCCGGTTGCATCCTCCAGGGGGATCGGAGCATAGGCGAATTTTACAGCGTGGCCTTGACCAATAATCGCCAACAGGCCGACACCGGCACCAAGATGATTCACATCGGCAAAGACACGCGGAGCACCATCGTCTCCAAGGGCATCAGCGCCGGGCATGGACAGAACACTTATCGCGGGCTGGTGAAGATTCTCAAGGCCGCCACGAACAGCCGGAATTACACCCAGTGCGATTCGCTGCTGCTGGGAGAGAGCTGCGGGGCGCATACGTTCCCCTATATAGATGTGCGCAATACCTCCAGCCGGGCCGAGCACGAGGCCTCGACCAGCAAGATAGGCGAAGACCAACTCTTCTACTGCAAGACCCGCGGCATATCGCTGGAGGATTCGGTGAACCTGATCGTCAACGGCTTTTGCAAGGAAGTCTTCCGCGAGTTGCCCATGGAGTTCGCGGTGGAAGCACAGAAACTGCTGGGCGTGAGCCTGGAAGGAAGCGTCGGATAATGGCCATGCTGGAAATAAGCAATCTTCATGCCCGTGTCGCCGTCCCAGGCGGCAAAGACATCCTCAAGGGAGTGAACCTTTCCGTCAATGCCGGCGAGATTCATGCCATAATGGGCCGCAACGGCTCGGGCAAGAGCACGCTTTGCCAGGTATTGGCCGGCCGCGACACCTACGAGGTTACCTCCGGACAAGTGTTCTACGAGGGCAAGGAGCTCCTGGCCCTCTCGGCCGAGGAACGGGCCAGGGAGGGAATCTTCCTGGCGTTTCAATACCCAGTGGAAATCCCCGGCGTCAGCACGGCCTACTTTCTGAAGGCCGCAGTGAACGCCTGCCGCAAGCACCGCGGGCAGGAGGAACTGGATGCCATGAGTTTCCTCAAGCTCATAAAAGAGAAGCAGGCCATGCTGGAGATCGACCAGAGTTTCATGAACCGCGCCGTCAACGAAGGTTTCTCCGGCGGCGAGAAGAAGCGCAACGAGGTCTTCCAGATGGCGGTGATGAATCCGCGTCTGGGTCTGCTGGATGAGACCGACTCCGGGCTGGATATCGACGCCTTGAAGACGGTGGCCGGCGGCGTGAACAAACTGCATCGACAGGACCAGCAACGAGCCCTGGTGGTGGTGACGCACTACCAACGACTGCTGGACTACATCGTTCCGGATTTCGTCCACGTCATGATCGACGGGAGGATCGTGGAATCGGGAGGCAAAGAACTGGCCCTGGAACTGGAAAGCAAGGGCTACGGCTCATTTGAAGAAGAGGGGATGATCGCTCGGAATGCCGAGGCGGCGGCAAAAGGAGTGCAGGTACGATGACTTACGTGGCTCCGCAAAAGCCGGCCCAGTTGGCAAACTTTGCCTTCGCCGGCAGCGACAACAATGCCGCGCCGTGGCTCTCGGAGCTGCGCTTTAAGGCCCGGGAGGAAGCCCGGCGGAGGGGATATCCCTCCAACAAGGAAGAGGCCTGGCGGTTCACCAACATCGGCCCGATAGCCAAGGCGAGCTTCCGCATCGCCAAAGGCAACAACCAGACCGATGTGTCGCCCTACTCCCTCGGCTCCGATGCCGCGATCGAACTGGTCTTTGTAAACGGCCACTTCTCGTCGCGCCTTTCCAAGATTGACAGACTACCGCCTGAAGTAACCATCGGCAGCCTGCGCGACGCCATCGAAGCCGAGCACCCGATTGTCCAGGACACACTGGCGCATTATGCTCGCTTCACGGTTTCTCCATCATCCGGCACTCCGGGGGATGGCAGGGGCCTGTCTGCCAAATTTGAGGCCAACCCCTTCGTTGCCTTCAACACCGCTTTCATCCACGATGGCGCCTTCATCCATCTTCCCAGCCACACCGAAATCGACGGGCCAATTCACCTGCTGTTTGTCTCCACAACCACCAACGGCGCCGGCGAGCTGATCGCCTGCTCCCATCCGCGCGTCCTGGTCGTCGCCGAAAACCACGTAACGGCAACATTGGTCGAGAGTTACGTTGGAGCTGAAGGTCAGACATATTTCACTAATGCCGTGACGGAAATGGTGATCGGCGATGAGTGCCATATCGATCACTGCAAGCTCAATCAGGAAAGCCGATCCGCCTTTCACGTGGCCACGATGCAGGTCGAGGTGGGTCGGCAAACGCAGTTCATCTCCCAGTCGGCGACCACTGGCGGCAAGATCACCCGCAATGATCTCAACGTCAGTCTGAACGGCGAATACGCCGAAGCCACCCTCAACGGCCTGGTGGTGATATCCGGCGATCAGCACTGTGACAACCACACGCTACTGGCCCACGAGAAAGCCCACTGCCCCAGCCATGAACTGTACAAACACGTTCTGGACAGTCACGCCAGCGGCGTATTCAAGGGCAAGATATACGTGCGGCAGGACGCCCAGAAGACCGACTCCAAACAGACCAGCAAATCGCTGCTGCTGTCGGATGATGCCTCGATGAATTCCCAGCCGGCTCTGGAAATCCACGCCGACGATGTAAAATGCACTCACGGCTCGACGATCGGGCCGGTGGACGAAGAGATGGTTTTTTATCTGCGCTCCCGGGGCGTGGCGTTGGAAGCCGCCCGCCACCTGTTGACTTACGCCTTCGCCGCCGACGTGACCCGGCGCATAAAGGTCGAGCCGGTGCGCCGGCGTCTGGAGGACTTTATTGCCTCCCAGCACGGCCTGCCGCTGGATTTGAGGATCACCGATTTAGGTGCCGCCGATGACAAGGCCCGATGAACAAATTATCGCCGCCACGCCGACGCCCAAGGACGATGCCCTGGACATGACAGCTCTGCGCCGCCAATTCCCCATTCTGGGAACCAGTTTCCACGGCAAGCCACTGGTTTACCTGGATAACGGCGCCACCACGCAGAAGCCGCGATGCGTCATCGACGCCATATCAGGTTATTACCAGCGGCACAACGCCAACATACACCGCGGCGTCTACCAACTCAGCCAGGAATCCACCGATGCCTACGAAAGGGCGCGCCGTACCGTTGCCCGGTTCATAAACGCCCCCGAGGACGCCGAGTGCATCTTCACCAACGGCGCCACCGAGGCCATCAACCTGGTGGCCTCCTGCTTCGGCCGCCGCTTCCTCGGCCACGATGACCAGGTGATCGTATCGGCGATGGAGCATCACTCCAACATCGTCCCCTGGCAATTCGCCTGCCAGGCCGCCGGGGCACAGCTCTTGGTGATCCCCATCAATGATGCCGGCGAACTGCTGCTGGATAAATATGCCGCCCTGCTTGGCAAGCGCACGCGGCTGGTGGCGATCACGGCGATATCTAACGCCTTGGGCACCATCAACGACATCAAGAAGATAACCACCATGGCCCACGATGCGGGAGCGGTGGTGCTGGTGGATGGCGCCCAGTGGATCGGGCACTATGCGACCGATGTGCAGGCCATGGGCGCCGACTTCTTCGCCTTCTCCGGGCATAAAGTGTACGGACCCACGGGCATCGGCGTGCTCTGGGGCCGACGGAAACTGCTCGATCAACTCCCCCCCTACCAAGGCGGCGGCGACATGATCGAATCCGTGCATTTTGAGAAGACAACCTATGCTCCCCTGCCCAATAAATTCGAGGCCGGCACCCCCCATATCGCCGGGGCCATAGGCCTGGCCGCGGCTTTGGATTTCGTCACGGCCATTGGCTTTGAGGCCTTGATCGTCCATGAGGAGCAACTCCTGGCTTATGCGACCGCCAAGTTGTCGGCGATCAAGGGGCTGCGTATTGTCGGCACGGCCCGCAGAAAGACCGCGGTGATTTCCCTGGTGCTTGACGATCCTCCCATGTCCGCCCTGGATCTGGGGATGCGGCTGGACCAGGAGGGGATCGCCGTCCGCACCGGTCATCACTGTTGCCAACCTCTGATGGAGCGATTGCACGTCCCGGCAACAACGCGAATCTCGATGGCTATGTACAACACCACCGGGGAAATTGACGTACTGGCGGAGGCCCTGGAGCAGATCGTCGCCGTCGAGCGTAAGCGCCGCCAAAACGCTCCAGCCACAACGGGGGCTGCCCAGGGCACTGGCGGCGCCATCGCCTACCCCCAGCCTTTCGCCGACTCGCCTCAGGCCGCCGCCGAAGCCCTGGCCGAAGACTTCGATATTCTGCAAGAGCGTGACACCCGCAACGAATACGTGTTGGACATGGGTCGCAAACTCCCAGATCTTTTCGCGATGCTCAAACAGGTGAGTCAACCCGTACCCGGTTGCATGAGCGAGGTCTATGTCGTCGGGCGGCGCGTGGCCGGCGACGAAGGCCGGCTGGAGTTCATCGCCGATGCCAACGCCGACATCGTGCGCGGGCTGATAGCGATTCTCCAGAGACTTTACAGCGGCCAGCGTTGCGCCGACATCATGGCCTTCGATATCGAGGCGTTTTTCCGCCGTATTGTCCTGGACCAGTTCATCACCAGCCAGCGGCGCAACGGCCTGGCCGGGATGGTCAAACGCATCCGTTCCCTGGCGTCGCAGTTTGCAACCGTGCCGGCGGCATCCACGCCGGCGGAAACACCCAGACCCAGTTGACCCTGTTGGACCAGAACGTGCCGGATCAGACCACCGAACTCGCCAAGCCCATGCCTGCGGCGCCGCGCCGGATCAGCCTTGCTGTGCTGTCGAATTCGCCGGCGGCGGAAACGGTACATAACGCCCCGTCTCCTGCCGACGTCCGGCTTCCAACCTCCGCCTTCTCTTCCTCTACCCCCGACCCATCTTCCCCGTTATCTTCCGATCCCATCGTCGATCGCAAACTGGTGGAAGGCGAGGTGATCGGGATGCTTCGCAGTATTTACGATCCCGAACTTCCCATCAATATTTACGACCTTGGCCTGATCTACGAAGTAGCCGTGGACTCCGAGCACAACGTACGTGTGCAAATGACCTTGACCGCCCCCGCCTGTCCGGTCGCCGGTTCGCTCCCCGGGGAAGTCGAACGGCGTATCGAAACCCTCGCCTGCGTTAAAAGCGCCAGAGTCGATCTGGTCTGGGACCCGCCCTGGTCACGCGAACGCATGTCCGAAGCAGCACAATTGCAGCTTGGAATGTTCTAGCCTGTTCGTTTAAGGCATCGTTGTCGGAAAAACGGCGTTGGTGTACATCCGCTTCAGCACATCGGCGGCGTTTTTGCCATGACAGGTTAGATACAGGGGCTCATGTGATAGCGGGCAGATAAGTTCCAGGCCATGAAAACTCGCGGACGACTCGTTGCCCATGAAATCCATGATGCCAAAATCTTCGTGTCTGGCGCCATCGGGCAATCGCAGGTGGATATTCGAGAGAATCGAGTACCGCGGAAACATGGCGTATTGAACGGCGGTAGCCCAATCCTTGCCCTCGAAGATAAAGACATGCAGCGGACCGGCGGCGATCCTGGCCTTGAAGGCCTGGCCGTCGATGGCATAGGCCAGTGCGGCACAGGCTGCGCCGATGGGCTTTAGCATCCGGCCCTCATCCCACATGCCATTGCCCGGCTGCTCTTTGGACATGACCCGCGGCTTGGGAAACTCTTTGAACCGCCAAGGATCGGCCAGGTCGTAATAGAACACCCTGCGCACCCCATTGGAGATGTTCTCCATGTACATGCGAACCAACTCGCTACAGGCATTGCGGAAGTGGTAGCGGGCCTCCGGCTCCATCCAGGCGGTACGGTTCTGGTCGAGGAAACTGCTGCTGACAACGCTGGCCTCGGTATCCCAGATGGGCACTTCCAGGTCGTGTTGCCGGAGCAATCCGCGCAGCCAGTTCATTTCCTCGACGGCGGTGTCCGGCGCCAGATAGTGGATGGAAAAGGCATCCATGGGTTTGCCGGATAAGGCTTTGAACATCGCCTCGACCCACTGGCTGTGGCCAAGATCCACGCCGCCACCGCCCAGTACGATGCAATCCGGATCGGCCTTCTTCGCCTGGGCAAAAGCCGATTGCAGCAGCTTGGCATATTCCTCGGGCGTGCCGGTCCAAAAGCCGGAGTAGTGCGGCTCGTTCCAGACCTCCCAATAGTGAATACTCCTGCGGTAATGGCCAACCGTGCCGGCGACGTAGCGTTCGAAGGTCGCGGCATCGCTCGGGGGAGCCGTCTGGCGATTACCTGACTTGGCAATGCTGGCCCAGGAAGGTGTCCAGAGAAACTCGCCCAGCGTGGCCATGCCGCCGGCGTCGATGAGCGACTGGGTCTTGTCCTGCCAGAGCCACTGGTCCGGGCCATCGGGCTGGATGCGTGTCCACCAGGTGTGCTGGAGCATGTCGTGACAACGGGCCCACTGCACGCCGAGCTTGCGACCGCAACGCAGATGCCACTCCAGGTTGACACCATCCATATGACCGCCGAAATACGAGTCAGGGTTCGGCGGGCGCTCGCCAAGAGCGCGCGGAACAACCGTAAAACTCCCCAAGTCCTCCACCCAGCCCGTATCCGCGTCGCCGGCCCCGGCATAGAGGGCGATTTTAAAGCACCCACGGCCAGGCGGTGTAAACTGCACGGTAACCGGCGTCTCAACTCCGCCTGTTAACATCATATCGTCAGACTTCTCGGCCACTGTCCGCTGACGGACGTCAATCAGGCGATACACCAGGTGCACCCGCGCCTGAAGAGGCTGATGTGTGGTCAGTTTGAAGCGCAGTCCGGCCTGATCTTTGTCGAAGTAGATGCCATCGTCCGCCAACCCGCGCACCCAGGTAACCTCCACAAGATCCTTCGCCGCCGTCTTCACCGCCGGTTCCATCGGCCATTCGGCCAGGTCGGGCTGGTCGTAAAGGCGGATGTCACGCCAGGCGACGTCGCTACCCCAACCGCCGACCAGACCATAACGTCCGCCGGGCGGCACCGGCTCCGGATCTTGGTAATCAATAAGTTTTTTGCCATCAATGAAAGCACAAACTCTGCGGCCGACGAACACCAGCCGCAACTCTAACATGTGGCCGTTCCGCACATAGAGTCCGTAGTTTTTCGCGTCGCCCACCAGTTTCCATTGCTTGTCTGCCAACCGCTGCAGTGCCAGACGGCCGAATTGATTGTTGATCTCCAATTGATAAACGCCCTTGGCTAGAAGCATCGACCGGTGGCAATGTTCGGCATTCCGCACGACGGCGCGGTAGGTTCCGTCACCATCGTGAGTAAAGCGAAGGGTGGCTTGCGGATTGGATTTGTCACTGGCAATGTGCAGCCAGCCCGTTTCGGTCCAATAGCGACCGTCCTGCATTTGCCATTCAGGCAATTGGGCCGGCTGGGTGGCCGCCGTGCCAAAATCGCTGCGATATACGTCCTGGGCGGCAATTGGAACCGTCGCTAATAGTATAAACAGCCACGTTGTTGCGCCACTGGCAGGCATTTGCAATTCCATTTCTCGTAGCCGCTAACGGCCTCTCGGCCCTGAACGACTACCATTAAAGCGACCGTCGCCCCATCTCCTATCTCCTGACTCCTCCGATCTTCCCCAGCAGTCCGTCCCATGATCCAGGATGCACCTCCACGTACGTACGTCCATTACTGACGCGAACTTCCAGCGGGCAGCGGTACACGCGTGAAAGCACCTCGGCCTTAAGAACTTCGGGCGTGGCGCCCGAGGCTCCGACGCGGCCGCCGTCCAGCAAGAGGATGTGCGAAGTCGCCGGAGGAAGTTCTTCAACATGGTGGGTGATCATAACCACCGTCGGGCGCTGGGGTGACTGGCACATGGCCTGGACCGTCGCCAGCACCTGCTCGCGGGCCAACAGATCCAGGCCAGCGGTCGGCTCATCCAAGAGCAGCAGGCCCGGCTTGTGCACCATGGCCCGGGCGATCAGGGCGCGTACCCGCTCCCCGCTGCTGAGTGTGCTGTAGGGATGGCCGGCAACGGCGGACAAACCAACCTCGCAAATAAGCCGGTCGGCATCCTGCTCCATCGTCTCGGTCACCGGATCGTACAGCGCCATGGTGGAGAAGTAGCCAGTCAAGACCGCCTGTCGCGTCGATTGCGACAGATCGACGTCATAAGGACCCGCGGCCTGCACCATGCGAATGGAGCGCCGCAATTCCAGAAGATTGGCCTGGCCAAAGCGGCGACCCAGAACTTCGACATCGCCGGTAGTCGGCCAGCAATAGCTGGAGAGAATTCGCGCCAGGGTGCTCTTGCCGCTGCCGTTGGGACCAAGAATCGCCGCGCATGCGCCGGCGGGAACCGACCAGTTGATATCCTGAAGGATTGTCGTATGGCCGCGCCGCAGACCCACGCCACGCAGGACGATCCCCGGAAACGAACCGACGCAAGTCGATGTGGGCGAGTTTGGTTTCATGATTCGTTGGGCGCAGGGCACTTGCGGTGGCCATCATTACCAACTTGCCCTTGATTTCCACCATCTGGCCGAGCACGGTGCGAAAGGGAAGATACGTTGGCAAGTCGCATCAGTTTGGCGCCGCGGTGCCAGTACTCCTGGTCAAAGCCCAAACGCTGCTTGATCAGGATGTCACGCCGCATCCAGTTGCCTTCGCGCATGAGGCGCAGTGAATCCATCATCCCGACCTGCCATGGCGCCGGCAGAGAGAGAATCGGCCAGTCGCTGCCGTGGACCAGTTTGGCGTGGATGGTGGCGTCGGCAAGCACCTTGGGCAGGGCATAGCAACGCGTCGGCAGGGTCAGGGCGGCGGTGTCGCCGTAGCAGTTGGGATATTGGCGGGCCAGGCGCAGGAATGTCGACAGGTAATCGGGCTCGCCGGGACCATCGCGCGTGCCGCAATGGGCGGCGATGACCGTAACCCCGCGCTTGAGTGCTTCCTCCAGCAGGGCCGGATCGGCAACTGATCCATCCAGAACCGGCAGGCTCTTTTCGCCGCCGGTGTGAGCCAACAGCGGCAGGCCATAGTGGGCGAGCATCTCGTAGATCGGGTAACAGCGCGGATCGGCGGGATTGAAGTTCTGCACCACCGGCAACCATTTGAGCAACACCGCCCCCGCTTTGACGCAACGTTCCAATTCGCGCAGGGCATCGGGCCGATAGGGATGGACCGATGCTCCGGGCAGGATGCGCTGATGCCTCCGAGCCAGTTCCAGCACGTAATCATTGGTGATATGCAAGTGGGTATGGGCCTCATCCAAGTGCCCCTGGCCATCGTAAACCGCATCCAGCGCCACCACGATCGCGGCATCCAACTCCCTTGCTCCCTCGACAGTCGCCACCAACAGTCTCTCCAACGCCATTTCGGTGCTTGGGCCGTAGCCGGGAATGCCAAAATGCCACCGCATGAAGCGAAAGGGGATACTGCCCCGCAAACGCGGCGACATGCCGCCGTGACTGGGTGTGCAGGCGCTGATATGGACGTGACAATCGACGATCATGGAATTGGGGCTTGAAAAATCTGGCAATAGCGATCGTAGGCGCGGTCCCAGATGGCGGTGTCGCGCGGCTCATAGCGCCTGGGGCAAACGCTTTGGCGCACTATCGCCCGGGCGTCCTCCAGGTTGCGCACCGCACCGACGGCCATGGCTTGCACCAGGATATTACCCATAGCCGTCGCTTCCACGGGGCCAGCGACCACTCTGCGCCCGCAGGCATCTGCGGTCAACTGATTGAGAAGTTCGTTCTGGCAGCCGCCGCCGACGATGTGGATCACCTCGATGCGTCGACCCATGACATCCTCCAGCTGCGCCAAAGCGCGCCGATAGGCCATGGCCAGGCTGTCCAGGCATACACGAACGAACTGGGCGGGCGAAGCTGGCGTCTTCTGGCCCGTGGCAGCGCAGAAACGCGCGATTTTTGCCGGCATTCCCCCGGGCGTCCCGAACAGCCCGTGGTCGGGATTGATCAGCACGTCGGGTCCATCGATAGCAACGGCCATCTCGGCGAGCTGACCATAACTGATTTCCATACCGCCTTTTTGCCAATGACGACGACATTCCTGCACCAGCCACAGGCCCATGATGTTGCGCAGAAAACGCACCGTTCCGTTGACCCCGCCTTCATTGGTGTAGTTATAGCCCAGGGCCTTGGCGCTGACGATCGGCTTGCCCAGTTCCACGCCCATCAACGACCATGTGCCGGAACTGATATAGCACCACGACGAGCTTTGGGCCGGCACCGCGACCACGGCGCTGGCGGTGTCGTGAGTAGCCGGGGCAATCACCGGCACCGCGTCCACTGAACACTCCTGAGCGATCTCATCGCGCAACAATCCGAGGATACTGCCCGGCGGCACGATTTCGCCCAGGATGTGCGAGGGAATATCCAATTCTTCCAACAGCCCGGCGGCCCAGATGCCCTTCTGGACATCGAGCATCTGGCTGGTCGAGGCTATCGTGTATTCACATTTGCAGTTGCCGGTAAAGAGGTAGTTGAACAAGTCCGGCATGAATAGGAGATTCCGCGCCTGCCGCAGGCTGGGATGGTTGGCCCGGCGCATGGCATAAAGCTGGTAAAGCGTATTGAACTGCATGAACTGAATGCCGGTAACGGCGAAGACCCGCTCGCGCGGCACGCGCTCAAAGACGCGCTGCATCATCCCATCGCTGCGGCTGTCGCGATAATGGAACGGGTTTCCCAGGATATCACCATTGGCATCGATCAATCCAAAGTCCACGCCCCATGTATCCACGCCGATGCCGCTTAGCTTGATGTCGCCATCCCCCCATCGCGTCGCTTTGCGCAGAGCGGTCTTGAGTTCTTCCCATTGTCCCAGCAAATTCCAATGCCAATGGCCCAGCATGCGGCCCGTGGGGTTTACGAACCGATGCGCCTCACGCAGGGTAAGCTGCCTGTCGTCAATCGTGCCGACTACCCCTCGACCGCTTTCGGCGCCAAGGTCGAGTGCCAGAAAATGTTGTGTAGGCATGGGGACTCCTCGTTTATGCGGCCAAATGTATCCGGGAGAAGGATAAGGGGCCAGCGACATTGATTGGGGTCGGGGGTCGGGGGTCGGGGGTCGGGAGTCGGAGGAGTCGGAGGTCGGTGGGAGGCAAGTGGCATTTGTGAGCGAATTTCCCAACGACGGATGCCTTCTACTGTTTCTGCTTCAATATATCTATATATCTATGGTGTGATGCCGCAGCGCCGATTCCATTTGTTCCGGCCGGCGGATCTCGCGGATTTGTGCCGGTTGCACATCCCAATGCAATTCCCCTAAGAAAAGGCGGTTGCGGTCCATGTGCCAGCAGAAATAGGCGACCAGCCAGCTATTGTCGCCGCGGGCGATCAGTTCGATCGACAACGGCAAGGGCTTGCCGACAGGTAACTCAGGGCTGGCTACCGCTCCGGGAATATCGGTCTGAAAATCGAACTCGTTAATGTCCTTCGGGTCAAAGCGATATGGGTCACTCGAGAGGGCGTAGGCGGCGCGGAAGCCGACGAGTTTGCGGCCGTAGTCGTTGAACCAGAGCACGTGCCCGTCCCTGAGCCGGTGCAGTGAAGCCGATTCGGCGGCCCCGGCGTCGGAAATGTTTATCAGGTCCGGCAGTGGCTCCCAGTGGACCATATCGCGGCTGGCACAGGCGGCGACGCGCGCTCCACCGTGACCGGTGTACACCAGTATGGTTCGCCCCTGGTCGTCGTATACAAACGGGTCGCGCCCGACGGCGCAGGTGATTGGCCCTTCGCTCCGGCGGGTCCAAATCTCCAAATCCGGTGAGGTGGCATAAGAAATAAACGTCTGGCCCTGGCCGGAACCCATGTAGAACATGTAGAACAGGTCGTCGCGCCGATGGACGTACGGAGCCCAGACATGCTCGCTTTCCCATGGTTGCTGACCCACGGCCAGGGGCATGCGATGACGGATCCAGCGCCGGAAATCTACGGTACTGGCGTGCCCGAAGGAAATCTCGTCGCCGGTGACCGAGCATTTCTGCCCCGGGCGACCGTCAATGTGGAACAGGTGGAATCGGTCTTCGTGACGGATGATGCCGAAATCCTTGACATATCCGCCTGGCGGCGCATAGCCATTGGCGAGAAACGTGTTTTCCGGAAAATGAAAGTCCTCCGCCTGGCTATGCAGGCGCTGCCCTTGCTTGATGCCAAACCGCCGGGATAGGAATTCAACCTCATCATGAGACCACACACTGTCCATAATCATCTCCTTTCCCATATTGGACCAACAGCCCGAGTTGGCCAATCGCGTTAGGTATTCGGGGGATATCATCTAACTCCAGTGTTTTTTTGGTTTCGGTCCGGGTTTACGCGCCAGCATCACCAGGCGCAGACAGCGATGACGGTATTCCAGGAAGTCGGAATCGATCTGGCAATAGAAGCTATCGTCGGGGTTGCCGTCACCCTGAGGAGCCTGAGCACGATCGACGGAATACCGCCTTTCTCGCATCCATGTCAATTTCAACGGACCCCGACACGAATGGTCCTTCCATAAGACGTAACAGTTTAAACTGTCGCTATTTACGTCAGACTTTTACCAACAACGCCACTCATCGCGTGCCGTGCTATAAACCGGCGAACGCCGCGTTTACTGGTATTCCGTTCGTGTGCAATTCGAAGGTCCGATGGTATTGCGACTGACAAAATTGTCGTAATATGTTGTCGTCAATCAATTTACAGCTTTTGAAAGGATCATTCGACCCCGACACTGTTTCGTTCACTTTCTTGACCCCGGTTCTAGAAGTACTGGATCGCAGCTGCAATAATGAAACCCAGACTGGCTGGCCGATGAAACCGGAACGGCCGGTATGGACTTCCAGCCGGCGCCAGCGAAGCCCTGACAAAAGCGGGCGGGACGGCGAGCGGAAATAACAAGGAGGCAGGCCATGAAAATCACTTGTCGCAAAAGCGCGGCGTTGATACTGCTGGCAGCCGGATTGGTCGCGATCGCTCCGGCGGTCATGCCGGCCGACGGGCCAACCACGCCGGCCGGCAAACGCGTGAACCAGGAGGGGCGCGACCTGGGGGTCATGCCGCAGATAAGCAAGCCGATCCTGTTCAACACGCCCGAGGCCGATGCGGTTGTTTCCGCGATGCAAATCTTTCCCAGAGACAACGCCTGGAACGAAGATATAAGCAAGCGGCCGGTGCTCAAGGAATCGGAGGCGATGATCGCGCAGATCGGCAAGGACAAGAAGCTGGCCTATAACCTGGACATGGCCTTCGTGATCGTGCCGCCGGACCAGAAGACGCTCGCGGTCAAGATGACCAATTACGGCGACGAGAGTGACCCGGGCCCTTTCCCCGTTCCAGATAACGCCCCGATCGAAGGCTGGCCCCTGGAGGGCGGCGCCCTGGATGCACTGCAGCGCAACGGTGACGGCGACCGGCACGTGATCGTGGTCGATCCGGTGAACCAGAAAATCCACGAGTTCTGGCGCGGATTCAAGAAAGAGAGCGGATGGCAGGCCTCCAACGAAGCCACCTTCGACCTTTCGGGCAACAAGCTTCGCCCCAGCGGCTGGACCAGCAGCGACGCCGCCGGACTGCCGATCTTCCCGGCCATCGTTCGCTATGACGAGGTGGAACGGGGCATGGTGGAACATGCCATTCGCTTCACGGTGCGGAAAACCCGCCACCAGTTCATCTACCCTGCCACGCATCAGGCCGGCAAGGGCAACGACCCGACTGTCCCGGCCATGGGCCAGCGGTTCCGTCTCAAAGCAACGGCCGACCTGACCGGTCTGTCCAAGCATGTGTTGGCAATCGCCAAAGGATTGCAGAAATACGGTATGTTCGTCGCCGACAACGGCGGCGACTGGCGCATCTCGGTGGCTCCGGACTCGCGCATAAAGGATCTGGACGCGCTGCGTCGCTTCAAGGGGTCGGATTTCGAGGTGGTTCAGACCACAGGCGAAAAAGAGGGCCCGCGTCAGAAATAACGACAAGAACGTCTGCCATATAGAGTTATGTCATTACGTAGCCGAACTGCAAATTAATATATTGCGACCACCACAACATCTTGACCAACGGGGGAAATACCTTATCGTTTCCACTAGGTACGATGTTCCCCCCCACGACAACTCAGGTAGAATCGGGCGGCGGTTTCAACGCCGGAAAGACAACGGTGCATGCCTCGATTCAAGAGCAGTTGATGGTACTGGCGGGGCCAAGCTGGGGCGAGACTGACGTCGACCGCATCGCCAAACGGCTGCGTCGTCATGCCCAGGAGTTGACGGTCTTCCTATGGGATCAGACTGTGCCAGCGGACAACAACACCGCCGAAAGGGCATTGCTTCCCGCGGTAGTGATGCGCAAGATCACTGGGGCAGCCGGGGCGCAGGCCACGGCGGTTCTCGTGAGTGTTCTGAAACCAGCATCCCAGCAGGAGCGGCCACTGCTCGATACCCTCAAGACATTGATGATGAACACTTGGGCTGGCAAGAATCCCGGCTTGCTTACCGATGTCCTGTCAAATACATCTTAATTGCTCAGGGATGGTAAACAGTTACCACCCTACCGTCTCCGCTTCGCTACGCTGCGGCAAGACGGGCTTGTCACGGCGTATCAGGAATCATCGCGGATGCGGGCGCCACAGCGGGGACAACGCAGGTGCCAGCCATCGTGATGCAGAGCGTAGAGAAAGCCTGGGATGATCCACAGGCAAAAGAGGAAGAGGGCCAGCAACAGCGAGCCGTTGGGACGGCGCTGGCCGGGACTGCGATAGCCGTAGCGGCATGCGTGCCTATTCG
>Ga0316229_1000944_pt1 | contig 33466 bp, 29 predicted proteins | sample TBH18023metaG_FD_206011 | JGI IMG/M metagenome (GOLD analysis project Ga0316229, IMG submission 206011) | Freshwater microbial communities from Trout Bog Lake, Wisconsin, USA - TBH18023 | ecosystem: Environmental > Aquatic > Freshwater > Lake > Hypolimnion/Profundal zone | place: USA: Wisconsin... | reverse complement strand
GTGAATCGCGAGCGTGGAACATGTCAGTCTGTGACTAGCTAGCTAAATTAAATGACACGACTAAGTATGTAGAACTTGCTGTAGAGGATTTGCGGACGCGGGTTCGATTCCCGCCGACTCCACCAATATTAGTATTAGTATCACTTAGCAACACCAAACAACCCCTTACAGCATAAAGCTCTAAGGGGTTTTTTGTTGTCTGTAGGTAACGCTAGGAAACGGTAGTTTTTAACAAATTTGGGGGCATGTCTGGGGGCATATTAGGGTGTAGACTAGACAAATGAAATTTATGCCCCCAAATGCTCACTGACTCCATCTGTAAATCAGCCTCTTGCCCTTTAGATAAGGCCTTTAAACGTTTTTCAGACTCTGGGGGCATGTACCTTGAAGTTAGCAAATCTGGCGGTAAATATTGGCGCTTGAAATATCGCATCGCCAATAAAGAGAAAAGGCTTGCTTTAGGCATCTACCCTGCACTCACCCTTAAATCCGCTAGATTGAAGCGCGATGAAGCAAAAATACTCATTACGGCCGGTAAAGATCCTGGCCACCTCAAAAAGATAGATAAACAAGTTCGGCAAAGACCGGTTGGGGATACCTTCAAAGATATAGCGCTGGATTGGCATACCACTAAGAAATCAGGCTGGAGCGATAGCCATGCTGATAGAACGCTACGTCAAATGGAGCGTGACTTATTCCCATGGATCGGAGATCGACCTATGAAGGAAATTACAGGCAATGAAATTCTCCATGCATTGAGAAAAGTTGAAGATCGTGGCGCAGTAGAAACTGCCGATCGAAATCTCATGATCTGCCGTCAAATTTGGGAATACGTAGCGCTCGATAACATTCCAGATGCCACTAGAGGAATTAAAGCAAAACTCAAGCCCTATCGCGGTAAAACTCTTCAGGCTATTACCGATCCTAAACGCTTCGCGCAGCTACTTGTAGCGATAGATGGTTACACAGGTACCCCAACCGTTAAGGCAGCCTTAAAGCTATCCCCAATCCTTTTCCAGCGGCCATTGAACTTACGAACAATGCAATGGGGTCATCTCAATTTAGAGGAAGGCATTTGGACCATTCCCTCAATGGAGATGAAGCGTGAAAAATATGAAAAAGAAAATGGTGAAGATCATTTAGTCCCCCTACCCACTCAAGCTATTGAAATTCTGAAAGAAGTAAAACGCTATACCGGAAAAAGTATCTATGTTTTTAGAGGTGAGCGAACCGCAAACAACCCAATGAGTGATGGCACTATCAATAAAGCTCTGCGCACCCTTGGATATGGGGTAGAACAGTGTGGCCATGGATTTAGAGCAAGCGGTAGAACAATGCTAGATGAGGTTCTCAATAAGGATTGGAGACACCTAGAGGCTCAACTTGCCCATGCAGTAAAAGATGTGAACGGAAAAAGTTACAACCGTACGCAATTTATAAAGCAGAGGGTTGAGTTAATGCAAGATTGGGCAAATTATTTAGATAAGATCAAAACAGCCAAGACGGATGAATAGGTAAGGCAGGCGGCACCAAGTCCTTTACTCGTCGATTGATTAACGTGCGTAAGTTTGGAAACTCTCCCAGTAGCTTTCGGCGATTAAAAATACTCATTCCGATTTTTGCTTTATTGCAGCACCCTCAAAATCCTTGAGTGCCTTAGACTCGGCTTCTTTTTGAGCCCTTAGCTGGGAGGCAGGAATAACCTTCTTGCTACTTAGTAAGTCTGCAATTCTTAATTTGGCCATATATAGGTCAAACAATCCTTATATTAGTGACTATCTCTATTTTTACTTTCCAATACAAAAGCATCGGCCCGATAATTAATTTTTCCTAATTTAACTAATCGTGCCGATATTGCACCTTTCGTTCTATCAAAAAGTTTCGCTAATACGCCAACATCAGAACCTGAGTCAAAATGCTTAACTAACATCTCATCATCTTCTTCGGTCCATTTTTTACCTACATTCTCTGGCATAACCTTTGTTTTTCTTTGCCGCCTTAAAAGCAGGTCAACTCCCTCTATAGCTATTAACAATGCCCTTACGACATCTCCTCTATTTAGGATATTGTCTTTAGCCAATAGTTCGCCAGTCTCATAATCAATACCATTTGCAAGAAGCTGCAGAATTTCTTTTGTATCCTCGGCATTCATACGATTTCCTTTAATTTTGTACTTATTTCTATATATTGAACCCTCAAAATCCAATATTCTCAATGAAAAAGTGTTGATGATTCAAAATTTTGCCTACCTAATGAACGGGTGCAGGCATTTATTAAGGGGAAATCTGGTTTGTGACAGAAAGTGGTGAAATGGCACGGGCTTTTTAAGGCCTTCCTGAATTAAGCCTAAAAGATCATGCTTTGAGCTAGTCAGAGGGAATAATATATATTACAAATATGCTAATTGACAAACCCTCTTCATGACCAAGTCTTGCCCTTTTTGTACTTTGCCACCCGAGCGAATCATTGACTCGAATGAATTTGGCATTACGATTCGTGATGGCTTTCCAGTTTCAACTGGTCATACCTTAATTATTCCCAAAAGACATATTGGCTCATGGTTTGAGATTGACGCTGAAGAGCAGCTTGGCTTATTAGATCTTCTTACTAGGGCAAAAATAGTTTTGCAAGATGAATTAAGTCCTGATAGTTACAACATAGGCATTAATGATGGTCCTGCAGCTGGTCAAACCGTGCCCCACTTACACATGCATCTCATCCCTCGATACAAAGGCGACCAAGACGATCCTAGGGGTGGTGTGAGATGGATCATTCCAGAGAGGGCTAAATATTGGGTATGAGCACAACCCCAACAGCCGAAGAGCAACTATCTTTCTTAGGTAAGATCCAAAGACTTTTTAATGAGAGTGACTTTAGCTCCACCTATAAATACGCACTATTAATTTCTTTAGCTGACTTAGCAGTTGAGCATGGAAAAGATAACAACTCAGTACTTGAGCTGACTAATAGGGAGATTGCAGAACGTTTTATTGAGCTCTACTGGCAGCAATCCGCACCTTATGGATCGAGAGAGCAATCTAGCAATGGAATTCTATTTCAAAATAATGGGGCTCAAGCAGCAATTGTCAAGGCAATACAAGAGTTCAAGCATAGCAACAACTTCAATTCTCCCGAGTCAGCCAAGTTATCGCCCAAATATAAGATACTCGTCACAAAAGTAACCTCAACCGTAGCAGCACAACCAATTGCTTATTTACAAAATATTGGTGGTGGTAGCCTTCCATTTCTTTATGAACGATCTCCGAGTTCACTCACATTAAAAGAAGGGGTTGCTTATTGCCTAAGACAGTTCCAGCCACTTATCCAGCAACTTGCAAGAAATCGATGGGCCGACTTCATCAAAAGAAATGGTAAGAACATTCCAATTCTTGGGGAAAGCGGTGATCTTGAGAGATTCTTATTTGAAACATCAAGAAGAACCCTTGCAATTGTGGGTCAAAATCTTAAGAAGCTCTATGGAGCAAATTGCTTCTACTGCAAAAAGAATCTAGCCCAAATGGATGTAGATCACTTTATCCCTCACTCGTTATACCCCAGAGATTTAATGCATAACTTTGTATTAGCATGCCCAAGCTGTAATAGAAGCAAATCTGATACTTTAGCGGCAAGAAATCATTTGGAGAATTGGTTTGAGATATCAAACAAGAACTCTGATGCGATCATGGAAATTGGAGAAGTCGCTGGTGTTTCAGCCAGCCTAATTACCAGCGTGGCAATTGCTAGATGGGGATATGGAGCAGCAATCCAGACGGATGGACTAGCATGGGTTGAGCCTAGGAATTATGAAAAAATTAGTCGTGAATACCTACACAATTTTGAGTTGATTAAATAATTTAATTAAAGGCCAAAAATGAAAGAATCAAACTATTTAAGTATGGTCGTAGCATATTACCTATCAAAATTTAATGAAAAAGCTTATGAGGAATTAGGATTAGGCAACAGAACTGAATCACATAAGGCGATTGGCAATATCTTAGACGTAAATGAAAATACAGTAAAAAATATGCGCGACGAGTTTGATCCACTCCATGATAATCCTAGGTCGGGATGGCACCAAAGACCGCTGAGGCCAAGTAGGCAAAAAATCGTGGAGCAATATCAGGATCTTGAAGAAGAAGAATTGCGAGATCTAGTAATAGAGATACTAGAGAAAAAGAGTATCTTAGGGGGTAAAGATGGGAATGACTCGATTGAAATTATTGATGAAAAAAATCCTGAACCAATTTTCATAGTTAGAGGCCCAACAGGCAGAAAGGCCGAAGAAATATTTGTTAGATACCATTCCACTCATTCGCTACCAATCCTAGGAAAGCTTGTTGATATGAGAGATTATGGTTGTGGATACGATTATGAAATCTTAGGTGAAAATAAAGCCTTTGTCGAAGTTAAGGGCCTTGATGGCGAATTTGGGGGAATAAGCTTTACCAGTAAAGAGTGGGATACTGCAAAAAAAGAAGGTGATAAATATTTTTTGGTCTTAGTCAAGAATATTTCAGAAAACCCAAGTATAGAAATAATTAATAATCCATACAAAAGCCTCAGCCCAAAAAAATACATATACAAAACTGTACAAATCAGATGGAATCTTGCAATAGCCTAAAATCACAGAATGTCCAAAAAACTTAAATTTATCGACGTATTTAGCGGGTGTGGAGGCCTATCTTATGGCCTTGAAATGGCAGGGCTAGAATGCCTTGCTGCCGTGGATTTCAATAAAATTGCTATTGAGACTTTTAATTTAAATCACGTGTATCCAGTTGGTCTAAAGCGTGATTTAACTCAGTTTGAGCCTGAAGAGCTCGCTGAAATAATGGGTACAAATGAAATTGATTTGGTTGTTGGTGGTCCACCATGCCAAGGCTTCTCAACTGCTAGAACACAAGGTGGCGCTAATTTTGGCAAAGAATTTGTTGATGATCCAAGACGAGACCTTTATAAGCGCTTCCTTAAGCATGTTGAATTTTTTAAACCCAAGATATTTGTGATGGAAAACGTCTTAGGCATTAAGAGCATGGGAAGTGGTGTTTATTTCACCAAAATTCAAGAAGCAAGTAGGGCCTTAGGCTACTCAGTGGCTCCAGTTCAAATTAATTGCTGGGAGTTTGGGGTGCCCCAAAAACGCATTCGCCAACTTTTTATTGGCACTCGGGTTGGATTACCGCTTTTTATGCCAAGCCGCTATCTAGTAAAAACGCATTCTTTAGAGCCAGCCAAACACGCGCTGAACTCAATAGTTACATTGGGCGAAGCCATCTGTGACTTGCCTCCATTAAAAGCAAACGATGGGTCTATTGAGTCCAAATATGACTTGACGCTCAGAAAGAAGCATCTTAAAGACTATAGCGATAGATACATTATTGATCTAATGCAAGCCGATCAAACGCAAAAGTTAACCTGGCACATATCTAGGCCTCACTCCGAAAGAGACTTACGTGATTTCTTGCTTCTCAGGGAAGGTGAAAATAGCAAAGGGGCAATAGCGAGAGGTGAAGTAATGGAAACGCCATATTCGATGGAGTCCTTTGCTGATAAATACAAAAGGCAAAGTAGATCCGAGCTATGCTCAACTATAGTTGCTCACTTAAAAAAAGATGGGTTGATGTTCATCCATCCCACCCAAAATAGATCACTAACACCAAGAGAGGCAGCGAGAGTTCAATCCTTCCCAGACACATTCCAATTTTCTGGACAAAGAGGAAATGTATACGAGCAGGTTGGCAATGCTGTTCCCCCTTTAGCTGGACGAGCCATCGGTTTTGCTATTCAGGCCTATCTAAAAAATAATGCCTCTTCAGAAGCAAGGCCAAAATTCAAGGAATCAGAAAAGAATAAGGCCATTCAAAAGTTGGAGGAATTAACCAACTCCTTATACCTAGGCATTATTGGCAATATGTCCACCAAGGAATTTCTAGCTGCATGGAATTTAGTTCATGTAGTGCATCCAACGCTACATCCAGAAACTGCACTTGATAGATCAGGTGAGATTCATATGCCACCCTCGGGGACCAGCGATGTATTAGCACCCTACTATAAAAGATCAGGTTGGCCAGTGGCACTCATCCCCATTGCCATAGAAGCAAATAATAGATACAACAATAAGGAATTAACCGAAGAAGACTATTACTTTAATAATCTTGCGCCTGCCTAATTAGGTCGAAGGCAGCTCGTTTGTTTTTTCTTCGCCTGCAAGCCTCTTGAATATTCTTAAGAGATATCTTCTTTCGCTTGGCGTGGCTTGCCCATACAGCTTGGGTAATACATTTTTTACCGTGCCAGGACTTAAATTCCAATCAGCGTCTAACTTAGATAAAGAGGTGCCAACCAACTTTTCAAAGTGCTTGTCATCTGCCTCATAAACTGAGGCTCCTGAGAAAGAAGCTTCACCCTGAGTTCTATAAGAATCATTGGCTTTTTTGAGCGTTGGGGCAAGTTTGTGTATTGTTTCTTCTCGCAACCCCCTAGGGAAGTTAATCTTCATTTTCGAGATATTGACCTTAAAGAGATCATCAAACCCCGCAGGAATTTCCACCAAGACCCTAGCAAGTTTAGAGTGCTCATCAGAGGTGCGTAGGCCACACCAGCCACCGCTTTGAAGTAGTCGGCCCGACCTGTAAATATAAAAGCCTTGCTGTTTATTCCACTTAGCTGGACCACCAGCTCGAAGATGCGCAGAGGAAGATGAAAATTGACTTTGAGCTGGTAGGACAAATGGTCTAAATTTAACTAAGCCCTTCCTGCCATCCATTGAAATTGGGATGCTAAAAGATTCCAATTCCAATGTATTTTTTTCAGCACGACAAAAAGGATCCCATGGCTCCACTAAATCGCCATTAACAAAAATCATGACTTTCTTGGATCGCTGCTCACCTGTTAAATAACGATGAAATGTTGATCCAAGGGAAATCTTGAGTTCTTGTATTAGCCTCTTGAAATCATTTTCTGCCCTACCGCCAGCTGGATCTTGAAAATTCAATAAGCGATTTAATCTTTCCCAAGTTACTCCCGTGCCTGTAGTCGAATATAAATGCTCAACAACTGGATTAAGTAGCTCATCGGCTTCAATGGGCAGAATCTCCCATTGATCTACCCTATTAATATGATCCATATCCCAAGAATAGGAGTGAATTTGAACTTTCTTTTGTGAGTTTCGAGAAGATACCGTCAATGAATCACATTGACTTAATGACGATGTCTTTAGACCGAGACCGAATTTGCCCAAATCATCCTGCTCATAGTCTCTCATTGAGCCAAATCTCATGGCCTCTCTAATTTCAGCAGGGGTCATACCAACGCCATTATCCAAAACAGTTAGATAAGACTCATAACCATCAAATTGAAGGTTTACCTGAATTACGTTTGCACCAGCTTGAATCGAATTATCTACGATTTCTGCAACAGCATCACTAAATTCATAACCCAAATCTCTCATGGAGGAAATAAGTCGTGCGGCACTTGGAATGGAAATTAAAGTCATAGATTAACTAGCAATATTACGTCTTATAAATATTGTGAATAAAATAAATTACATCTGAATTGGGATGCGGAATTTAGGAAAACTTTTTAATAATTTTTTCAGCTTCTTCTTTTGTTACCAGCCCACATTGAACACGTGTTGTCGATCCACCTGCCTTTAAATAGGCATCTCCCTTACCATTAAGCATTTCTGCACCAGAGTCGTCCATGATCACCCTGCTCTCAGTGGAACTTTTTACTCGCAAAGCCAATTGAGCCGGGAGATTTGCACGTAAATTGGTGCTGATAACTTCAGCACTTGGTTTTTGTGTTGCAATAATCACATGTATACCTGCTGCACGCGCTTTTTGGGCAAGCCGCTTCAACTCTCCTTCAATCTCTTTTTTCATGGATGGATCAGATGTTAAGTCAGCATACTCATCTAGTACCACCAGCCACCAAGGAAGGCGGTCAGATTCGCTGACTTTAGAATTGTATTCTGCTATTGACCTAGTGCCACTTTCGCGTAATTTTTCATACCTTGATTGCATTTCGAATACTGCCGTCTTGAGGAGCGCAAGCGCATCAGTATCATCCCAACTAATTACCCCTTCTAAATGGGGTGTATTAGAGAAGCCTAATAATTCGGTGCCCTTTGGGTCTACCAGAAGAAGACGTAGTTCCTTAGGAGAGTAAAAATTTACCAAGCCATACAGCAAAACATTGAGGGCCTCTGATTTACCGCTACCAGTGGTACCACCAATAAGTAAGTGTGGGCTCAGTGAATTTGAAAAATCAACATCAACAATATTACCAAACCTATCCTCGCCCAAAGGGGCAGATAAAGAGTTTTTTGGCCTCAACCAATGAGACCACATATCTTGCGCAAGCACGAAATATCTTTGATGCGGCAGTTTTGGTACATCTATATTTACATAACCCTTATCAATTGAAAACATGATTTCTTGATCTTGTTCCAATTTGAGCTTAAGTTTTAATATTTGGCTTTTATCTTTCAACTTCTTTGGATCAGTGGAGCCGCGTGGTGAGAATTTGAATAATATTGAAGCTGGGCCCTCAATAAATGGAGTTTCTGATGCGGGTGCTGGATCAACTTCAACACCCTGCTCTGCAAAACAATCCAATATCGTCTGATACATTTCTCGCAATTCAGAGTTATCCAAATTACGCTCCTTTGCGGCAACCATCGGTACCGTAACATTCTCTACAGGGTCACTAGGGACGATGTCTACCGATACATCTTCACCAGTTACAGATAGAGCATTCCCAGAAGTATTGGATCCCTCTATTAAATTAGTATTCGCAATTTTAGGTGCGTCAATAGATTGAGTGCCATCAATCACAACCGAGGTCTGCATCCCTTTTTGCGAGAGAATCAACGGGATAATATCGGCGCTAGATGATCTAACAACTTCAACACCATGTTGATTTTCAGACCAAATGGGTTTTACAGCGCCCTCAGTAATGCATATGGAGTAAAGACCCTTTATTGCATCAACAACGTAATCCCCGTCCCTAAACATTTCTCTGATTTCCAACGGCACAATGCCTGTGAATTCTGACTGACTAAATCCAAAAATTGAAACTGCTTTGCTATCAGCTGTTTCAATGGCGGAAATAATTTGTTCCCGCCATAATTTTGAATCAACTCTATTGGTCTTCAAAAGAATATCTTCGAAAAATTCACATGTTGATTTTGCCTGGAAAACTCCGTGGGGCTCATATGTTTGGCGCAGTTTACCTTCAATCACCTCAACGCTAACGTGCAATTCATTGTTGATGATTGAAAAACATAAATTACAAATATCAGCCCTAACTTCAGAAGAGCCGCCAAACCAATCTTGGTGCTCGTCTAGAGAAATGGATGCATAAATCCATTTTGAATCAACACTATCAATAGGAGGCTTTAGCTTGGCTAAAGATCTAGCAACCATTAAGCCAATAATTTCTTCTGTAACCATCGAAATCCCCATTGCCTTCAGAGCTAATCGAGGTGCAAATTTTCGCGTTTGACTATAAATCGTATCCGCTAATTCAATGGCATTGATATTAAACCGGTGAAGAAGCTTAGATTCGGCCAATAACCTCTCCAATTTCCTAGCAATCCTTGAAATAATCAAACTCTTTCCAGAGTTTGCAGAAACAATTAAAGTGAAATTATTGTTACTGCCAACCCCTTCTTCAATGCTTAGGATGTCTGGAGATGTCTCCAATGATTCAATTTGCTGTCTCGAAATATGTCTTTCAAGCGTTATTACCCAATGACAAATTTCGTGAAGTTCAACAAATATTTTTGATGAGGATTCAAAATTAACCCTTAACTCCAAGAAATCTGTATTTTCTGGCTGAGAGGGCATCACTGGGCGAAGTCGATTTGATCTAATAACTTGCGTTGACCATGTTTCTAGAATTTCGTCCGATTGATCAGGCTTCATCAGAATGGAAATTGCACCACCTTTAATGCCACCACTTAAATAAGTTGGCCTATCCAATAGCGGATCAAAAGATCCACTAGATAAGTTTGGTGCTTCAGTATTATTTTGAGGGGTAACATCTTCGTTCAGTAGATGTGTAATTACTGCAATATCGAACTTTTGATCTTCCACCATCTCAGAGAGAGAAGTGTTTTCTCTATACTCAATAAAGCTTAAGTCATAAAGTGGGAATAACCTATCGTCATTCACCATTCTGTTTTCATCAAGCAATTTATCAAAATACGTAGATATTTCATGCCATTTAGAACGATGTGCAATGACGGTAAGATTGATACATACACCCTTCCAATCACCGCTCTTAATGCTTGAAATCAAATCTGATGGAAATTTATTGGTGTATGGAGCCAATAATAATATTGAAAGACCGTCACGCTTATAAGGATGAGCTTCTAGATATGAGGTAATTTGCTTCGAAACCTTACGCGTCGACTCAATATCTAATATAGCCCCAGTAATATCTTCAGATCTTGGCAAGAATTCCTCAAACCATGCTTGATCACCGCTAGAGAATAGGACTTCTCCGCTAATGGATGAAGCAATTGCAGGACATTGGCTTGGCGTAAGGGTACGTAACCACTCAAGATAGAAATTTGGATTTATATTTGAAATTTCTGCTTCACCATTTAAAAAAGATGTCACTAGCTTTTCGCAGCTCAAAAGGTATTGAGAAATCCAACGCAATCTAATTGGGTGCGATGGAATCATTACTTTCTTAGAGCCCTGTAAGCATAGAAAATCTAGGTCTAAAAGCTGTGAAATAGCTGGAATTCTTGTTCCATCCGGGACAAGACTAGTACGGGTACTCGCAAATAGGGGTTGCCAAGAGTCTAAGTATTCATTGATTGCCTCTACATCTAGGCCGCTAATACTCAACTTCTGTAAATATTCAGAACGAACATTTAGTAAATCAGCAATTGCTGGGTCTGGAGGAAATTGCGAAATTGGCTGTACGTAGGATAGCGGTATGACTCTATTACCAAAATCAGTCAGAATACGCTCAAGTGAACCATCTAATGGAATTTGAATTCCAGAGGTAATGCTCTTAAAAGTACTTTCCTTGGCGCACAACAATAGCCAAAAAAATGAAAAATAATGCAAGTCTTCGCTTGCTGGAGACCATTCCTTTTTAGTAATTGAATGCAATACTTTTCCACCGGCATCCAATAAATCAAATGCAATCGGAATGGGGCTCCATAGCGGAGTGTCTTCTTCACTTTCATCATCAGAAGGCTCATCAGAATCCATGATTTCTGCTGGATCAACTGATTGTATTAAAAGGGGATCAATTTTCAATCTAAGACCAAAAGAATTGTCTGAAGACTTATCTGAAACTGATCTCAAACTGTTGCCAAAAAGAAAGGTAAATAAGCGTAATGATTGGTTATTTAAATCTGCATTTTTGCCAAGCCTAAGCAACAGTGAAAAGTTATTGTCTAATGTAAAGATGTTTTTTAATGAATCTACAGTCTCGACAATTTCAAGCAAAGGGTTGAAAAATTGCTTTGCCTTTGGATTGGCTAGCTGCTCTACCAATCTTCGAGTGCTAACTTTTAATAAATTCCGAAGCTTTTCATTGTCATCCCCTTGATCATGTTCAAGAAATCTTCTAGCATCCTCTTCAATGCGACGATTCAACCCATCCACAACATTAAGATCAATCAAATCCTGTATTCGGTCACTATCTGCAGCCTGTATATCAATGAATACACGTTCGCCAAGCTGTAGGCCACTGACATCAGGAAGAAAAAGTTGCTCGAAAATAAAGAATGGGATATTTTCTCGAGTTTTAGTGGACTGTGCTTTAATAAAATTGGTGCAGTAATTCCTAAAATCTTGATTTAAATTTTTGTCTAACTCATTTTTATCAATATCCTTGAATTGAAATAGAGCAACTTTTTCAATCAATAAATCTGGATCTATATCAGATGATCCGGAGACAAGATCCGAATAATTTCTATTTAACTGAAGTCTGCGACGTGATTTTTTTTCATCAAGTCTCCATAATGAGTCTGGAAAGCAGTCTAAATAAATTAAATTTTTCCCAACTAGTTCATTTACGGCCTCATCAGAAAGTGCAGTTGTTACTTTTTGGTATTCACTTAATATATTAACGACGAATTTTGCGTAATTACGAAGCGAGACTTTTTCAAAGCTCTCAATAGAATATAAAACTTCTAAGATCCTCTTCTTCAGCAACTCCGAAAGCCTTGACGAGCCGCCCAAATTTATCCAAGCATTATTAATTATTGCCTCTGACACTACAAACCTGTCTCCCGCATAATCTACATCAAAGCTGCCATCTAAAAAATTACTATCATGCAAGGTATATATATTTTGCAACCCCTGCTCATCGCTCTGAATCTTTGTTTCTATATAGACCAACCCGGTCTTATTATTGTTACGGTAATAGGTTATTGATTTTTTATCGTCAGCAATGAATTCATCTGGTATCAGATTATTGACATTATTTGCAACTACCAGCTTAACCTCGCCAAGGCTATTTTTACTTTGCCAATAATTTACAAATTCAATAATTTCTTCTTCAGTAAAATTTTTAATGCGAAAAAATCTATGTTCAGCATCCTTTTGTAAATTTATCTGAGTCAGCACAATTTCATATGCCGTTGTTGCCAAAGTTTTATTTATCATTTATGTCACCTACGCACACCATTTTTGTTGCATCTGAATATACCCTCAGCATTCCAACAGCCAAAACTTGGTCAGCGAGCCTTTTCTCGTTTTCTTCAAATATTGTTGCGTCCAATGCCTCAAGAAGCCCAGCTCTTTGAGCTGCAACCCTACCTATTACGAACCTGCACTTATCAAACATCCAAGAATTTAAAAATTGCTCGAAGGGCATTTCATGATTTGATGGAACAGCGGCTAGGGTTAGTGCCTCAATACCGCTTAACCCAAATGTAAAATGCCTTCTCCCTTTTAGAGAGTTAATTAACCTCATACTTGCTAATGTAGAAGCAAAAAATCCTTTTATCTTTTGTATACCTGCGCCACTGATTTCCCTACCCCCTATTGCCGACTCAATGCCTATGGTTACATTTTTTATGAACTCTTTTAGAGAGCGTTGAGAGGCTCTTCGCAGCTGCTGGTTCTGGCCACCACAATCAAAAATAAAATTAGTATGCAGCTCTGTGGGTAGTCGAAGATTGCCAACAATAATGAGCCATATACCAGTCCAATTCACAATTGACTTAATTTTGGTTACCGATGGCAATGACTTATGGCTAAGTATGTTGAATACGCCATTTCTATATAGTTCTTCTAGCTCATCTCCAAGCATCTCCCTAGATCTATTTTCCACTTCATCCTCAGTTGGCTCCGAATCATACACACCATGGGATCTAAGGGTTTTTGCCAAAAATTCCAGCGGAGAATCCTTCTCCGGATAAAACAATTCCTCAAGATTCTTTTTAATTTCTGATAATCGATTTTCGTCTGGATCGAATCGCAATACATTGAAGGCAAACGCTCCTGCACCTCTGTAGTATTGCCTTTCCAACATCGCTTTTTCTTCTCTTTTACCTGCCCTAATCCTTGAATCCCAGTGGGATAAAGATTTTGTATAGGGGAAGAAATGAGTGCGCGACCAAGTTGGCTGCTTTGTAATATTTTCAAGCTCTAGCTCTAGGCATCGAAGCAATTTCCTAATTGAATCTTCACTAAAATCATCAGCCAAAACTTTTTCTATGTCTTTTTTAGCTAAGGTTTCATCTCGCACTAATCTACGTGCAAAATCATGCCCATATCGCGTAATCTTCACTTCAGGCGTGCTTGGCAGCATCCCTTGATCAGATCCAAGTAAAAAGCTTATTAATTCTAAGCCGGGATATGACCCCGAACTATCGCTCTGGAGAACCCCATTAAACATTTCCAATGAAAGGTTGGTTGATTTTAAATTTGCCAATTTCAAGTCACCTGTATGATATTTTCATCTAAAGAGATAGAGTGAATTGTCCCAGACATAAATAGGCTAATCTGATCATCACCTCTCTTATTTTTTCCTGCAATTTTTGCTAAAAAGTTTCGAATTCTTTTAAGATCATGAGAATAAAACTCTTCAGAAATATAGCCGGCAGCCGCTTTTAAAACGCATTCAAATGCCATTAGATCTAAAATTAGATCGTCATAGTCATCATCAGAATTTTTAAACCTAACAACAATATGCCTATCAATCCAATTAACAGAGGATACAAGTGAAGAATGTTGGGCTAGGTCATTAATTTTCCATGTTGACCGCATTGGTAATAAATCAATCTGATCAGATGGTATTTGCCTAGAAATAATGGCGGCTTCATCTGTTGCCCTTCCAAAAGCCGGATCAACTAAATACAAGAAATTGGGCTTGCTTGCAAGCCTTACCCCCTGAATCATATGAAGTCCTAAGAGTAGCTGGCCTTTATATTGAATAACCTTTTTTCCAGAAAAGTTATCGCTAAGAATGTCGATAAATATATCGCCATACTTAAACCCTAAGCGCTGTAAAAGTCCACTTTGAGAAACTTGATCATCAAAAAATGCCCTGCGTCTTAGAGAGGATACAACTCTAGTGATTGAGTCTGCCTCAATCAGCCTTTCTTTTTTGCTTGTTGGATTTGAATTAATATCATCAACGCCATCTGCTCCGTCAATAAACTTTCTATCCGAACCAATCTGAACAACAAATTGCAAATCTAACTGACTATGCTCAAAAGCATTTGCCTCATTAATCAGCCTATCATCAACCTCCCTTACGCCCCTTTTTCCTGGATCAAGTTTCATCAAATCTTTCACCACTGGAATTCCATTGGTAAGACTATCGTTTGGAATTGAGCTTGGTCTTGAAAAAGCTAAGTTGTAAAAAATATACTCAGACTGCCACCCATCACTCTTCGTCTTTAAGCATTTATTTTTTACATCCTCACACGTCAATCCTCCGGTCACCAAATACGCAACCGCCATTAAGGCCTCTCGTAAGGTGATAACACATCCAAGTCTTTCGACAATTGCAAACAGCTCCTCCAGTCTCGAACTCCGAGTAGCTCCAAGATCACTCGCTTGCTCGCTTAGAAGAAATCTATTACGGTAAATAGGACACCTAGGCTTTGCTAAACAGTCCTCACAAGCCCTATTCCACCTAGTTGAATCTCCAACCCATGATTTAAGCGCAATGGAAAGAATACTCTTGGGCGCATCTTCTTGCGCGCCTGCTATAGATTGGTAATTAAGATTTATTATGTGCAATTTTTCATCTGAACTACACAACCCAGTTATAAAGGAATTTTTAAAAACTTGCGATATTTTTGAGGAGATTACTCCCTTTTCAATACTCGATATAACGGCCCTGAGTCTTCCTTCGTTTGCGCATATTACAGTTATGTATTCGTCATCTAGGGATGTAGACTCAAGAAACTTAGCAGCTTCGCCTACATCCAATTCAGAAAAGTCTTTATGTATACGCAATGGCTTTTTAAGGATAGGTAGTTTATTGTTTTGAATCTCCGTTGCGCCATCGCAAGAAGACAATAGAAGCTGCCTAGCCTCACTTGACTGAAATTGGAAATACTCCTCCAATAGTCTTCTACAAAGATGGGTTTTCCCATGGCCAGCATCGCCAGTCAGAACAATTAACTTGGCACCCCTATTTACGGCTTCAATTAAATATTGCAATGCTTTAGTGTTAATGTCTAAAGTATCGCCATCTTTCTGGTATTCCTCGTATATCTGATCATGGGCTGCACTAAACGGCAGATGCCTATTCAATCTTAATACATGGGAATTATTTTTATATTCCGGCATTTAATGAATCCCTATTTTTATGCGTAATGAAATAGTTTTGGGGTGGAGATTATTTAGATTAATATAATCATTCAGAATAATTCATTTATTATGAATTAGCCATATTCCGTCATGTCATATCTTTAGAAATAAAGCCGTCAGACCACCTCGGCGAGTCATCCCCATCTGTATGGATTTCAGGTGACTCAAAGTCAGCTAAGAAACGCCCTAAATCCCAATAACCAAGTCCATAAGCTACCGATAGTCGATCATATTCTTCGCCAGCATCAACTCCATAAAGATCTTTCGGTTGAGGTGGTTTTTTTAGATCAAATTGAGCCTTTAGGTCATGCCTGATCACATAAGGATTAACAATTTCCTTGTAAAAATCCATTCTCGAACCTCCGCCGCATAAAAAGACTGGAAATGGCTTCCAAGATTCATCTCCAGGAATCGACCCTTTCGATGCTACAAGAACGGTCTTGCTCCATAGGGCCTGCCAAACAGATACCTTGAAGTCGAAATCAAACCGTGATTTAGCCTCGCCATTCTCAAAACCAAATCCCTCTAGCATCTCATCGAGGCCCGAAGGGACTCTTACCCCACCATAGTTAATATCTTCTAACAAACTTAAAGACTCCAGGGCACTATTTTGGGCCTCATTGTCTAGACCCTCCAATGAATCCAGTACTTTGCTAATACGATACTTCACCAAATTGGATACGCCCAAACCTTCCACCATGCATGCTTTTGATGTGTAGACATATTCAGCGTTAATATTCCGAATAACATCACAAAGAGAAATATCCACGGTTCCTGCGCCTACATCAATCACTAAAATGTGTGGATTTAACTGATCATTCCATAAGTTTGAACGTACAAAACCATGAATTTGCGCCATGATCTCAGGAATTACTTGAACAGCCTCTTCATTAAAGTACTTAGAAGTATCAGCAAATGAATGCTTCAGCTCTATTGGTAATGTTAAAAAAGTATCAGCGATAGTAAGGGGCTCTATATTTTTTAATGCCATCCTAGCCTGTTCAACAGAAATATAATCTGTATCCCCATGGGAACAAAGCAGCGCTGCTTTTGCAATGGAAATGAATATATCCTTTCTATCAAATTTTTGCGCTGTCCTAGCAGGGATGCCTACATTTAATCGCCATAAAAATCGTTGCAATTGATATGAAGCGCCAAAGCTTTGAAAAAAATATGAGCGTGCATGTCTAATTACTAAGCCCATATATGCAATCATCGCTAAAAGGTCCATCTCCGATGGTTCTGATGAAATTGCCTTAATCTTTAGATTAGCAAACTCTTGACCTACGGGACATAAATGAAAATTATTGCTATCAAGATAAATTTTTGATGGCAGTAAGTAATCGCCTAAATTATTAGATGCCCCAAATTTAATAGCAAAGGATCTGCGAGCCTGTTGATCCCTAATCGTGACTTTTGTTGAGGAAGTTCCAAAGTCAAAACCAATGGTCATATCACGGTCTTCATCACCAATTTCTGTTGGTTGAAACTGCTTCCCATTCGCAAAATTAAGCCTGTATTCAACCTTGCTAATAGATTTTGCCCAAGTAAATGGCATGGGCGGATTAGGTATCTTGGTGATTTTTAATACATCACATTGTTGATTAACAATTGATTGCACTTGCTTAGTGGGGGTAGGCTTTGGAGAATGTATGTTAACTCCCACCCTCTTTACCAAAGGCTTACCGGATGGGTCGGTCGTCAATCGATCAAGGGGGTTCCTTAATGCCTCTATAGCGGCCTCATCACGCCCTCTATTTCTATGGCGAGGGTTCAAGGGGCGATCAAACTGCTTTTTAGCCGCTCTTACCACTCTTTCTCTAGCGGGCTTTAAAGTCGCAGATAGCTCATCAATTTCACTTTGGCTTATTGAGCTATTTGCTGAAACTTTTACAGATATCCCTTTATTAACGGATATATTCTCCCTTATAGCAGTGCTAGCTTTTGGACGGCTTGAAATCAAATCCTCTTTCAAAGATGAAAGCGCATCTTTGAAAGGATTATTTTTCGGGAAGCTAGGCTTGCTCATATCAGTCCCTACTAAATGCAATCAATCCAGCGGCCACAAAAGATGGCGTACCCAGTAATGTTTTTTGCAACTCTAGTTTTTCAATCTTAACTAATAAATTTGCTTCAATATTTTTCCAGCGCGTCTGCTGGCTTTTGGCTAATGACTCTTTTCTCTCAGAAAATGCTTGTTGAACACGCTGATCAAATTCATACTTTTTAGTCAGCATGTAACCTTCTAGGGAGTTTTTCTGTACGGTTACCCTGTCATTTGTTTCTCGTTGAAGTTGATTTTTTCTTTCCTCAAAATCGTCTTCCAATTGATTAAGCAGGTCTCCATAATGGGAAACCAAGCTGTCGGGATTCAAATCTCCGTAGTCAATCCAATCCTTCCCACCAGAAATCATGGCGCTTACTAGGAGCTCACTTTCATCTGCAGTAAGAACCTCTTTAGCATTTAAACCTTTAGCCCTAAACTCTAAGCGCTCTACCACTCGTGTGTTGCTAGAAAAACTAAAGCGGTGACAAACAAATACATAAATATCCTCGGGAATGTTTAACTCCGGATTTTTTAATAACCCAGCAATTAACACCTTGCTTGGATTTGCTAACCTAGCATTTTGAATTCGACTGGAAATAAATTTCATTACAGGATGAAATTGATTTAAATATTCTATATTTCCTTGATTCTTAAAAATTCTATTGGAGAAGATATATTCAGTTTTACTTGATCGCTGATGATCCATTAATGCAGTTGGAAATGAGACTCGCTCTTTATTCCAGTACTCTTGTAAATCGACTACCGCCCTAGCATCAAGCTCCAACTTAAACTGATGCTTTTCTGGGTCAATGCAATTAATACGACTTTGTTGATAATTTTCTTTAAAAAAAGTGTCGAAATAGGTCTCAAGATCTTCTGGCTTTATATATCTGCCGAATTGACGAGTCTCATTGATCGACTGTTGAATAAAATCTCCATGAGCCACTAGCTGGGAGGACTTTTCATCTAACTGCTCCTCAAGTTTTCTTACATTATGAATCGCATGCTCACTTTGAGTTATTAATCGATCTATCTGCTCTTCTGATAGTTGATGCAATAAATGATCTTTGGCAATTCCATCAATCTGATCACCAATAATCTCTTCCATTCCTCCCAATGCCTCTTCAAATAGGCCTAGCTTTTGATAAAGACGCATGTAAATGCGATCGTCTACGCTATCCTCATAAAAGAAGTTCCAAATTAATATCTTCTTTTCTTTTTGGCCAATTCGATCAATACGCCCTATGCGTTGCTCAACACGCATCGGATTCCACGGAAGATCATAATTAATGACCAGCGATGAAAACTGTAAGTCCACACCTTCTGCGGCAACTTCTGATGCGAGGAGCAAATTTACGTTACTTGATTTTTGAAAATTTCCAATTGCCACATCCTTATCGAGACCACCATAAAGCAGCTCAGAAGGGACCCCATCTCTTTTTAGCCTTTCTTTTAAGTACCGTAAAGTTGCCTTAAAGAATGAAAATAAAATAACTTTTTTTCCTGGGTTAAGCTTCCAATAGGAGGATAACTGTGCAATTAAAGTTTGATACTTGCTATCGTTGATCTCTAAGTCAGATAGATCACCCATGCCGAATGCTGAAGAACTAATATATTCAAATAAGGGCTTTATTCCACCTTTATGCAAAGGCTCCTCAGACTCAGCACTCATTTCTTCTAGCTCTTCCAACGCCTCGGCTTGATAGCGCTCACCACGCAAACGCCACCAGTGGACTGCAGCTGCAAAAGAACTACACATTTGCTGCTGAGGCATGTTTACTAAAAAACCGGACTTCAAATCATTAATATCGGCATATTGATGTATAGAGTTCGTAATTTCTTCATACACAGCACGCTCTGTATCAGTCATAGTTACGGCAAAAGAAGTTGCCTCTCGCTGAGGTCTGTCTGACTGGATTTCTCTTTTTCTGGTTCTAGTAAATATTTTTCCAAAAATGTTAATTTTGTCTAGCTGACCCGCAATATCAACCCTGCCCTTAGCAGTAGATAAAATTTCTTGAGGCGGTAGATTTTCTAGAAGATGTTCAAGCTGTTCATTGTCTTGATACAAGTTCATAGATCTTGCATCTGATAAAAGCTGCAGAATTTCTTCTCGATCAGAAAGCTGCCCAGACATTAATGCATCACGGACTTTGATAATTGGCTTATTTTGACGTATCAACCTTGGAAATTCAGACTTATAGGGGAATAATGATTCATCTAAAATCGTAAAGAGATTAAATAAATCATCCGAAGAATTATTAATAGGTGTCGCAGATAGCATTACCACCTGCATAGACGTCTTAGAAAACAATTGGCCTAGCTCATAATTCATGGTGCGCTCATTGCGCATGTATTGACACTCGTCAAAAACTACCAGATCAAATAGGTCTCTTTGCTGATTTTCATCCAAGTATTGTGCTAACTGTCTCCTAGAAGAATCGGCTACAGTTAACTCTTCACCTTCCTCAAGATCTCGCGCCCATGTCTTTGGAGGCCGTAGAGCATCATAGGATGCTACGTATGCAAAAGACTCGTTTTCATTTCCGCTTTTAATTCTCTCTAGTAATTCTTTTGGGGTAACGCTCTGAAGATTTATTCCAAACTTTTCTCGAAACTCATTAGTCCATTTTGTTTTTAAAAAGGCTTTGCAAATAATAATTAAGCGCTTCGAGTTATAACGTGTTTTTAGCTCGGTCCAAATTAACCCCGCTTCAATTGTTTTACCAAGACCAACCTCATCGCCAATAAGGATCCCTTTTGCAGGCGTATCAATTAGGGCCAATACTGGCTTAAATTGATGTGGATAAAAGTCAGTATTTGTAGCATCTAAGCTATAAATTAAATTGGCTAGTTTCCCAGACAGCTTATTGTGAGTTAGCGTTAGCTTTAATTGATCGACTTTACTGAAGCGAAATCTCTTAAATAACCCGATTTCATCCTCTAGTGAAAATTCATTTTCACCTCCACCAATGCCCGCCAAGGACTTTTCAGACTGAAGCTCCCTAGTCCCGTCAGTAAATTGAATTTGCCAGCGCGTGACCGTTCCAGTAATACGAGGGCCGCCAACCACAATTCCTTGCCGTGATGGATCTGCTTTTAATGCGACTGGATCTCCAAGCTCAAACGCCATAATCACTCAACTATTAGTTTTATAGGATTTACTTATTACCTCTTATTTATACAGTTTAGCCTCCCAGCTTTGTGCTTTTTAGCTCATTTTGTGAGCTTTATAAATCTTATTCCCCCCACTCCCCCGTCTCCTCCATCCCTTCCATGTCCTTAGGACAAATGGGTGGGCCTAAATCAAGATGCTTTTTAAGCATGACTACTTCATAGCCACATTTGGAACACTTGGCCCCTGGTCTCTTGGGAGTTTTTTGCATGGTTCTTATAGGTAGGCTAAGTCGTCCATGTGGAAAGGCGCCTAATTTATCAACTATTCGAATTAAGTCTTGCTTTAGCCAGTCTCCAGCCCCAGCACTGCGCATAGGGCCCTTAAGACCGACATCTATGGCTATCTTTTTAAAGTTTTCTCCATGTCCACTTACACAGTCATCTACTGCATGCACCAGCTCATGAACAAGAGTGTCTAGAAAATCAAAAGGGGTTTGGAGGTGCGGGGCTATGAAGATTTGATTAATACCGTCTTCTGCAGATTTGCTTGACCAGCACTGTCCTAGGTGACGCCCTTTTCCTCCGGTACTTGGAAAGCCTACTGACACTTTTACTACAGGCACCGAATACCCCCTTGCCTCAAAGATGGGGACGAGATGATCTACTGCAGCCATTAGCCATTGCTCTCTATTCACATCAACTCCTAGTGAGTTAGCTTGCTGCGATTTTCGGCCATTCTCATGAATTCGAGGTCCATGGATTTGGAAGATTTGAAATCCCAGTCCTTCGGGAAAGCAATTTCATCTCTGCCCCAGCCATGCAGCCTAACTTCCTCCTTCTCATCTACCTCTCTATCTGTAGCTGCGATGACGATGTTTTCTCTATCGCCTACCTTGCTCTTGGATGTATTGTTTCTTTTTCGCGCCTTACTGTGAGGATTCGGGCTTAGATGAATGAAATCTAGCCAATAGACCCTAAAGCTTGGTCCAAAGACTTGATCTACAAGCAAAGCATCCGCATTTTGAGGGTTGTCTTCATTAATCATCATGATCTTGAGCCCTTGTTGGGCAATGAACTGAAGATAGTTTCTGGCCTCTTCATGGCTATTAAAGCTAATGCTGAGCAACTCATTGCTCTCAATAAGCTTGCTTTGATCATGCAGGTCAAATAAGAATTGGCCATAGCCGCCCTGATAGCGCTCTAAAACAGAGCCTTTTTTCAATAAAACACAGACGCCCTCTATTAATACCGGCATATACCCCCCGAAAATTGAACCGAGATTTGACAGTAGAGAGTTGAGGGCTCAAAAATCGAGCTATCGAGGGTTTATTTGCCCTTTGTAAAAATATTTTTTATTTACAGTTGATTTTTACAGTAATAGTGTTAATATAAATTCATGGAAGATAAAAAATACACCTTTGAAGAGCTTTGCGCCCTATCGGGCCTTAGTTCCAGGACTTTGCGGTATTACATCCAAATTGGCCTAGTAGATAAGCCAATAGGACAAACCCGGGCAGCTCATTATGTGAGCTCCCACCTTGAGATGATCCTTCGTATCAAGCAGTTATCTGAATCTGGGATATCGCTTGAACGAATTCGTGAAGTGCTATCCGGCGAACCCCTTGCCCTGCCTGAAAGGTCTAAGAGACCAGGCCATGTGGAAGTGCGAAGCCACCTTTGGGTAGCAGATGGTATTGAGCTACAGGTATCACCAGAAACAGCTGAACTTAGCCCTGAGCAATTACGCCAATTCTTAAAAGACGTACTGCAGGCATATGAACAAGTGAAAAAGGATTCGCAATGATTGAATTGGATGAAGTAGTTGGTTTAAGTACTGATGATGGCGAGCAAATGGCATTGCAATCCGTTAGCGCTAAGGGCAAGGTACAAGGTCTTCTCTTGGAGATGACCATTCGCCAACAATACAAAAACACTACTAAGAAAACCTTAGAGACGGTGTATACCTTCCCCATGGGATGGGGTGCTACCTTCATGGATTTAAGTGTTGAGATGGGTGGTAGGCGCTTAAGCGGTGTCGTAACTGAAAAGAAAGATGCTGAAGAGCAGTATGAAAAGGCAATCAGCAAAGGTGATGCTCCAATCATGCTCGAGAAAAATTCTGATGGGCTTTATACCGTTAATTTAGGAAGCCTCAAGCCAAAAGAAGAAGCTGTTATTGAATATACCTATTCTCAATTACTGAGATTTGAAGAGGGTCATGTAAGGCTTACACTTCCGACTACTATTGCTCCACGTTATGGCGATAGTAGCCAAGGTGGCATTAAAAAGCATCATGGTGTTGAGACAGATCTCTTAGTTGAATATCCATTCTCACTCTCCCTACTCCTTAGTGGTGGCATGGAAAAGGCGACTGTTGAGTGCCCTTCCCATCAAGTTCAAGTGACAACGAGTGGAAAAGGTCTTGAGGTAGATTTAGCTCGTTCTGGTTTCTTAGATCGTGACTTCATTCTTAATCTAAGCAAACTCGAAAATGAGTCCTTCTTTATTGTCACTCCTGACAAGCAGATGGGTCCTGAAGGCTGCACAGTATTAGCTAGCTTTTGCCCTCCCGCTCTTGCCAATCAAAAAGAGCTCAGTGCTGATATTAAGATTTTAGTTGATTGTTCAGGTTCTATGGCAGGCGATAGTATTGAATCTGCCAAGAGAGCTCTACATCATGTCTTAAGTAATCTGCGTGAGGATGACCGTTTTAGCTACTCCTTATTTGGTAGCAAGGTCAAACATGAATTCTCTAGCCTTAAACCCGTCAATCAATTCAATATTGGCACCGCCTCATTATTGGTAAGCAATACTGAAGCAAATATGGGCGGCACAGAAATTGAAGACGCCCTACTTTCTACCTTCAAATTAAAAGGTACTGAGAAAAAGGCAGACGTCTTACTTATTACCGATGGTGAAGTTTGGGATACCTCAAACATCATTGCGGCAGCTAAGAATTCAGGTCATCGCATATTTGCCGTTGGTGTGGGTACCTCTCCCGCTGAAACATTGCTACGCGAATTGACTGAGATGACTGGAGGTGCCTGTGAGCTAGTCTCCCCTAAGGAGGACATTGAAAAAGCTATTGTGCGAATGTTTAATCGCATCCATCTACCAAGAGCTAAAGAGATTGAGATCAACTGGGGAACAAATGAGACCCCAGAATGGACTGTTGGAACTAACACCGCCATTTTCAGCGGCAATACTCATCACGTATTTGCCGGATTCAAAAGTATTCCAAATAAGCCTGCACACTTGAGCTATCAACTTGGGGCTAGTTCAGAACGAATTGGTGTTGGCGCAAACTCAATTACTCAAGCTAATGACGGGAATCTTGCTCGCTTAGGTGCATCGCAAAGATTAAGCGCACTAATTGAAGTGAAACAACTTTCTTTAGCTTTGGAATATCAACTTATAACCGAGCAAACCAATTGTATTTTGGTGCATGTAAGAAGTGCCGATGAAAAAGCAACTGATATGCCAGAGCTTCAAAAAATTGCGCAGATGCAAGCTGCTGGTTGGGGAGGCGCAGGTACAGTTCATGAAACAGTGCTGCACTGCATGGCCCCTATGCAAGATAGTATTCAGTGTTCCATGGCCTCGGTTAGCGCTTGTAGAAGCTCTTCTAGCGATGTTGATTACAGCCAATATGATTTACCGAGAGTATTTAGATCAAGTCGAGAAAGCGCTCCAGCCCCTACTCTTGGCTCCTCGTATGACTCTAAGACTCCTCTAGATAGAGGCGTAGATTATTACGAAATACCTGCCTTTTTAAGAAAGCAGGCTGACGATGATCAGGCAGCTCCAGCCAAAGCTGTTTCTCTATTGCCGCAGGATATTGCATCTATTGCAAATCATGACCTGCAAAATAGGAATCAAATCTCTTCATTTGTGAAGTCGGTAGAAAGCCACCTATTAAACGATGAGCTGAAATATGCCCTCGATAAGCTTCAGGAGTCTATGAGTAGCGAGCAGGCCTGGACTATCGTAGTGTCTTGGATCTTATTTAAATTATCTGATGCCATTACTTGGAACGACAAAACAAAAGAGACTATTGAGTTATTGGCAAATGAACTAGATCCTAAGCTATTTAATGCTGGCTTAGATGTAGTTAACCGAGTTTTTGATTTGCTTAAGCCTAAATTTTGGGGATGATATAGATATTGCTTATGTCGTATTGGGCAATCAAGAATTAATATGAGTGAACTATTTCACCTCGAAATAAATGGCATTCCTAAGGAAGATATTTATATGCTTCCTAGGGATGCGATCATGCAAAACGAGGAGAAGGAAAAGATAGGGTATGTCATTGGCCTAGATTGGGCCTATTACCGCCAGCCATTGCCTGATAACGCAGATGCAGCGATCTATAGAGGGTACGAAAGTAATACAGCCCATCCTTCGGGACGATCTGAGATTGATCGATTCACCAAGAAATGGCTTCAACTCCGTTATCACGCTTATTTGCGAAAACGCACAGTATCTGATGACGTAACCCCAGAACTGATTAGGGCCCTTGATGTTTCTTTTTGCCAAGTAACTGAAATCGATCTGACTCATGGATTCCAAATAGATTCAGACTGGTCAGTAGAGCGCCTTTGTAACGAGGCGGGATATGCTTGGGGGAATTTGGCCATCATTAGCAAAAAGGCTAATGAAATTAGGGGTTCAATGTCTTATGAGGAAATTTGTAACGCTTCCGATGCAAAGAGAAGTTTTAACGGATTAACCAATATTGAGTGGGAAAGATATCGTTGTCTAGCTAGAGGCCCTAATTTTTGGGCGGGCGAAGTTAAAGGAATTGAGCCAATCTGTATGCCCATGTCGAACTTAGTTTTTATTGCTCCATCGCAGTTGCTACAAGAGAAGGCCTTTTGGGCCATAAGACATAAAAATCCAGTCGAACGCGAAACTAGTAAAAAAATACTTAAAGCTATGTGTTCATCAGAATCCTCTAAAACAAAGCTTAAAAAGTTTCTACAAAAAATAGATCGGCACGGGCAAAAAGGACATTTAATTAAAGAGACCTTTACGAACCCCTCCTGCCATGAGGCCTTCAAAGAATGGTACGAATCAACTAACTTAACCGTTAGTAGCTATTCTAAATATATGTCTAGTGTGTTAAAGGGCGCATTAAAGCTCCCCAAAAATTCTGCAACGCCTCCAAACCCGTTAGATGAATGGTGGCTCAATACAGGCGGGCATCTTTACTGAGGTCCGGCGGCAATATTAATTGGCGATGCAACTATATAAGTTAACTCAGCGTTCTTGGTTCGGTCTATCTAGATTTGGGGGGAGGAAATGCTGTAGGCCTAGGCCAAAACTTCATCTTCTTGGGGTCATAAAAGGACTCCCTAAGCCAACGTTGATCGGAAACCCACTTTTCTCTTGCAGCTGGTTTTGTTGCCCCTTGAAAGTTTGCCAACCACGTAATTAAGCTTGACATAGCATATAGTCTTTGAGAAGTATTGGGTTGCCCCCAGCGCTCTAGATCATGAGAAGTATTAAGAAGCCTATTTAAAGCACTAGTTGTGAAGGCATTTTTTAAAATAGCTCTACGCTCTTGTATTGTCAGTAAATCTGCTTGAACTGAATAACCTAATTTTCTTAATGGTGACTCCTCGCTTAATGCGCCATCCCATTCAAATGTTTTAACGTCATCAGATTTATCCATTGATTCATGATCAACAAGTTGAGGCCAAGGGAATTCAGTCGAGTCAATTAAATATTGCAATGATTTATGTTTTTCAGCAGATTCAAGTAAATCTTTTTCTGGCCAATCTTCCAAGGGATTATTTCCAGTAATTAACCAAACAAGAAATAACTCTTGTGTAAAGATATATAAGTTAAATTCATCTTCAATTGAAGTGGTTATTTGTTGACTAAGTTCTTCTTCATCTATATTTCGGGACCCTAAAATAAGGTATTGCACGCTAGGATCAGTAATGTTTACAACGCTAAACTCTTTTTCAGTCAAGAATTCTTGTAACTCGATCACATCCCATGGGCCATCACCTTGTATACCAATATCAATTCCAGCCAAATTAATGCTAGAAGCATCTTTATTAACACAAAGAAAATTTCTAATTAATTCAATATTCAAACCAGTTGTCGCCGCTTGCAAGATCTCTAGTTCCTCTTGATGCTTAAGCTCCAAATCATGCTCTACTGATTTTTTATATAGCTTCTGTAATTCAACTTCAAGAGTTGAAAGAATTTCTTTAGCATCGTTAAGTTCGCGAAGTTTTTTTCTATACTCTGATTTGTATTCAGACATCTCATACCTTTACATAAGTTAACAGTTGTTCAAGCCATAACTTGATACTGTCAAAATCCATAAGAATTTACAAGTAGCTCGACTCATGAGCTTCAACCTCTCTATAAATAGCTCATTCACCGGGAGAATTGAATGACTGCTCAAGTTGCTGAACGACTGATTTATGGTGGCAATAAAGAGATTGGCTTGTTTAGCAATCCTTTGTCACTGTATTTAAAACAAACTGGGGTTTCTTTTGTTTCTCCACACACGGCTAATTGGCGCGGGTATGTGGGCACCTGGAAGATCATTGAGACTGCTGGGGTCGAGCGTCTGTACCTAGTGAAACTGTCTGCTCACAAGTCTTATGAAGAGATTGTGGGCGTATCGGATGTCTTTCCTGGATTTGATAAGGTTTTTGCCCACTGGTTTACGGGTCAGTTGCGCTGTCCACAAGGTGCCCAGCTGGAATATCGGCATATGGGTTACGGCAGCATCTACGAGTACGACCTCTTGATGGATTTTAAGCAAGGAGTGTTAGTTAACAAACACGCCAGGCATAACGAAGTTCCTCCAAAAAAAGAGGAAAAAGATATTCCTTCCTTTTTAAGGAGGGGTCAATGACGGATGCTCTATTGTCGTGGAGACCTCAGACTTGGGTGGACTACGTCTTACTCTATATAGTCCCTGGCTTTGGCATGGCCATTTACTTCATCACCAAGACGATACGTGAAAGACCTTCTGAATTTGCCCGAGGTCTTCTAAACGTATTTGGTAAAAAACTCACTCTAGTTGATCGAATAAAAGATGGTGCTGTGTATTGCTTTGCATTAGCATGTGTTTTATTGGGCTGGCCTGGCTTTGTGATTTGGTACTTTAAGAATAAAAAAGCTGAAGTTGCTAGGCAAGAATTTCAAGACCGTCCTGAGTTTGATTGCGCTCCTGAGTACCTTGTTGCGGTAGTCAACCCCGTTGATGCTGAGATCACAAGTTATGTCATTGATCCCCTTGGCAAGGTTCCCGCTCTACCCTTTGGGCACCTGAATAAAGCTTGGGGAAACTTTTTAGCAAACATGCTTGATGAGCAAGATGAACTTTGGTCTTTCCATATTCCCATGGGTAGCAAAGTCGGCAAATATCAAAGAATGTGTAGGGCTGAAATTCGAGGATATGCCCATGTTCGAGATGGCAAGATCTTGGCTGAATTTATGACTGAATCGGATTAGCTCATTATTTGAGCTTTTAACTTGTTTTAATGACTTTATGGATTAGTTGCTTTGTTGTTTTAGTGATCACCGGGATCAGGTATGAGTGCCCCAAGATCAAAAGACTAGATTGATTTTCCTGTCTTTCTCATGAAAAAACCATACCAGCTTGTGTACTCTAATGCTCCAATTTACTTGGAGCTACCTTTCGGGTACGAGCAAGCCGACAGCCGGGAAAGACCGGCAATTTCTTTTGTCTCAACTCACCTTGGCTTCATAAAAATTCCCAGCATCAAAGATGTGAGGTTTATCGCCCAAGAGGTAGATTGTCTGCCCTTTAGGAGCGGTCACGAGCCCACTACGCTGATATTCATAGTATTCATACGCAATCTCATCCTCAAAATTGCTGCCAATCAGATTGATATACGAATCGTTCAGGAAAATGGATTGGCCAGTTTCTTTATCAAACCCGCAATCGCCATGAATAATCATTTTGGGCAATACAAAGCCCCTGTGTCGATAGGTGCCAGCAGTAATCTTAGGTAGCCTGAGCATTTGATTGATGCTAATAAAAAGCAGCAATTCAAAAAAGGTATCGTCATCATTATTTTTCTTGCTTGATAAATGATTAATCCAGAAACGAAATTGTCGTATTACCGCAGTCTCAATCGACACATCCCAGTTATACGCATAATTCTCAACCGAGATTTCTTCATCAGTCGTGGTCGGACCGCCAAAATGTAATTCAATCTTTGCCATCCTTATTGCAAGCCCTTATTCATAAAAGATCTGCCCCCTCATATCCTTGATGAATACTTGGTAGAAGTCTTTCCACTTTTGTAGCTCTTCGGGCTGGCAGACTGCTGAGGGTCTTTCCACCATCAGTCTACGCTTAACGCTTACCGTACTGCCATCCAATGCGTAGCTGGCGTCATACTGGATATAGCCCTTTTTATAATGGGTTTCTGCTGGTATGTAAGTTACTTTTACATTACTTGGCAATGTAATCAGGTAGCCCTCATTGACCATTTTGGTGGCACATCGATAAGGACGTGTGAAAGCTTCTGGGGGCCTATCATTGGCAATAGTTGCAAGCTCACCTGGTGCTAGCCCTACTGGCACCGTCATGGCACCAGGACCGGGGAAATTACTTACCGCATCAAGTGTGAATTTGGAATCGGTGGTGAGGGGTTCATCTAGGTTATAGACTGATGTGCTCTTAAGTTTGCCTTCACCGGTTTGCCGAAATTTTGCTAGTTGAGCACTGGCTATTTTTTCAGATAAGGTAGTGTTTAAGCCTTCATATTTATAGCGCGCTGCAATTTCAGCACTACCAAAGTACATTGAGTGCGCCTCACCTTTAATGCGGCCATCTTTTTGAATGACCATCACCATGCCAGTAATGGTGCGGTTAAGATCCATATCCGGTTTAGGTGTGCGACCAATCTTTCCCAAGCCGGTAATTAAAGTGGGTTTATGCACTTCGTCTTCTGGTAGCAAGCCATAAGGCGCCATCTCGGCTGTGGAGTCTAGATACTGATCCCATGCAGGGATATAGGTAATGACGTGATTGAATGGCCCAATCACAGGGTATTTAGGAACGGCAAAGCTACTACCGGCATTAATCAGTGCGCTACTTGCCTGAATGCCTTTAGCGGCTAGAAGTGCAATGAGCAAGGCATTGTGGTCTTTGCAGTCACCGTAGCGATTATCAATAATGCTGTTGGCATCATGCGGGGTAATGCTGCCATCATCTAAATAGATAGCGACATAACGAATATTGCGTGAGACCCAGTTATAGATCGCTCTAGCCTGTTGCTGTTTGAGCCCTCTTTCTGCTTTAGCTACTTTATCTGCCGCTGTTGCTTCTTTTTCTTTGGCTTCTTTTACTGTGTCGCTTGGTTTGCTTTCTGTGGGCACTTTGATTGCTTTCGTGATCTCGTCGGCGAGCTTTTGTACCTGAGGGGTTACTTTGACTAAATCTTTGATTTTGGCTTCATAGGCTTTGGCAAACTCTGCCTGGCTTGCCATCGTTGATATATAGATATGCGGTGCATAGTCATCGAGCCCTACTTCTAACTGCTCTTTGGGGCTGAACTTGAGATTTTTATAGCTAAAGCGCATACGTTTATTGCCATCGCCAATCACTTCCTCTGCTCCCCCGCTCAAACCTTTGATGTCGACATACAATTTTTGATCTTCTGGATAAGTTAAGGTGTATTCAAAACCTTGGTTCTCTACATAGGGTGCAAAATTGAACTTCGTGGTGAATAGGCCTGGAAGGATTGGCTTAAAGGTCGTAAGTTTTGCTTTGTAGTAAGTCTTTGATCCTGGCGTTACATTAGGAAAGACAATGATCTTGTGCTTTTGATCAGAGAAAAATGCAGCACCCTGAGTGTTGTCATCTTCAACGGTTCGAATAGCTGAAGCTTGTACTGCAATCTTTTTACCTTGGGGTGTAATCGTATAGGCCTCCAGAATTTCAAGTGTGGCTGTACTGGAATTAAATGGTAAGTCTGCAGTCGATGCTGAATCGATGATGAGTTGTGACTTCACGATTTTAGTCATCTCATCTATCTCGACCACTTTGCCATCGGGATAGATCGTCTCATTGACAATGTAGCGCTCTATAGCAGATAAGGGCTCTAGATCTGCGTTATTTGCACTGGTTACGCCCACATATGCCAATCCAAACAGCGTAGCAAAGGCTGCGAATATAGCGACTGCAGATTGAATGATGGCTTTCATTTGACTATCGGCGCACATAAGAAAGAATGTAGGCTTTGCGTTGACTGATCTCACTCTTTAATTCTGTACCAAGGGCCAATGATTCCCTCATGGCCTCCTTGCCTGGTAAATACGGATTTCCATTGCCATCCCTTATACGAAATTTAGGTAGGCCCAAGATCTTTGCAGTATCAATAAATACCGCCACCGAAATTGGATGATCTAAAAATGTAGCTGGACCCCCTCTTGGTGAGATCTGAAACGGCAATAAGGTCATCACTACGAGTGCACTGGTCAGCATGGGGCTCTTTATGAATTTTTTTAGTTTTTTTCATTTTCGAGAGCTTCTAGCTCATTAGATGAGCTTTGATCGTTTTAACCTGAATTTTTCTATGCATAGGAGAAACAAATGAAACTCGCTATATTGATCATGTCATTCATGTTTGCTGGCTCAGCAGTGGCTCAAGCTAATAATTGGCAAAACTCACCAAACAACTGGAATAACAGCCCCAACAATTGGAATAACTCTGCGAACAATTGGCAGAACAGCCCCAATAATTGGCAAAACAGTCAAAATAACTGGAATGCTACCAATGGCGTTTACAACAACCAAGGGAGTCGAATTGGTTATGAAACGCAATCGCCTTCAGGGGTTACCAATGTCTTTGATAACAACGGTAATCGGATTGGTTACACGCCTGCCAAATGAAAATGTGAATGAATAAATTACTGTTTCTTGATTTTGATGGCGTCTTGCATCCCTCTAGCCCGGGCGTTGAACCTCTCTTTGGACGTGCGCAATTGCTAGATAAGATCTTGCATGGGATGGATATTCCTATTGTGATTTCATCTAGCTGGCGTTTCACACATTCAATTAAGGAGTTGCAAACTAAACTTCCCGCCATGCTGGCTAAATGCGTGGTTGATATAACTGGCGCAGCCCTAATGGGGAAGCACCCACGGCATAACGAAATCTTGCACTACCTTCAAAATAAAGGATTAACAAGCGATTGGCGAGCCTTAGATGATTCCTACTGGGAATTTCCTTCGGGGTGCCAAGAACTTATTCGCTGCAATCCTAATATTGGTATTGCCGACAAGCAAGTGAAAGAATTACAGCACTGGTTATCAACCGACTAATCTGTCATTGACCATACGTATTCCACCCACCCGCCCCGTTGGGCAAAGTTTGAATCAAGTTTCCATTAGGCGTGTAGGTGTTGTAACCGCCCGCTCCATTCGGAAGCGTTTGCGTTACCCCGCCTTTAGGGCCGTAAGAATTGTATCCATCTGCACCATTGGGAAGGGTCTGGGTGAGCTGTCCATTAGGCGCATAACTGTTGTAACCTCCAGCACCATTTGGCAAGGTTTGGGTTAAAGCCCCATTAGGACCGTAGCTGTTATAGCCTCCAGCTCCATTAGGCAACGTTTGAGTTAACGCCCCATTGGGGCCATAGGTGTTGTAACCTCCCGCGCCGTTAGGCAAAGTTTGAATTGGCTGAGCTGCTAATGAGAAGCTGAGCATCGTTAAGGCAAAAACCCCACAGTATTTTTTCATCATCATTTTCTTTGTATTTTTTTATAAAGATATCGGCTTTAGATCAACCTTGAGCTCTTCGTCTTCAATCTCATCCAACAGATAACCTTGAGGGGGCGTTAATCTTCTTAAATAACTATCTGGGACTGGCCCTGCTTTAAAGGGCTTTATCTCTTCCCCGACATATTGGTAATACAAATGCCCATCTTGACTAGCTACCTCTACTTGCCAGGTATAAACCAGTTGATCATGGCCTGCCCAATCTTCAAATCCAATAGCGGAAATAACGCGGACGATCGTTCCAAGGTTTTGTGGAAAAGTGCAATTAACGGTAATCGCTAAATCCCCCACTGCACAATTAAGCTTTCTCATCTTTTACTCCGATACCTTGCTCGTACTTTTTCCCGTTGTATGAATAGCAGATGCCCAAAGATTTCTTTACTACATACTAAGAAGAGGCCTAATAAAAAGAATAGGCAAACCTCAAGGCTAAAGTTCCCCAACCCAAAACCTAAAGAACTGATGGTTAACAGGAAAAGTCCTACAAATTTGAACATTTAAGCCTCCTACTTCACTTTTGTTGAATTATTAGCAGATTAATGAGTTTATGGCTCACCAAATGAGCCATAAAGTGCTTACACTGAAATTAGTTCTGATAATTAGGATATGCCATGAGTGATATGGAGCGCCTGCACCGCATTAAGTACATGATTCAGCAGCGAAAATGTGTTCCTCGGGACGACTTCTTATCTGAGTTGGAGATCTCAGCCGCTA
>Ga0316229_1000942_pt1 | contig 33521 bp, 23 predicted proteins | sample TBH18023metaG_FD_206011 | JGI IMG/M metagenome (GOLD analysis project Ga0316229, IMG submission 206011) | Freshwater microbial communities from Trout Bog Lake, Wisconsin, USA - TBH18023 | ecosystem: Environmental > Aquatic > Freshwater > Lake > Hypolimnion/Profundal zone | place: USA: Wisconsin... | reverse complement strand
CTTTTTAGTTCCTGACTCATATTCATTCCCACAGATCTCCGGTGTCTTTTTTCCGTGAGTCAACGACCCTCTCGGCCTCCTCCCAGTTTACCTCCCCGGGTGTCTTTTAATTTGAGTCAACTCGCCCAAAGAATGGCCCGAAGATCGAGCTTGTGAGGTTCGTCCAACATGTGCACATTTGCGCACACGTTCAATGAACTCTAAAAGCTATCGACGGGGCGGTCCGGTTACAGCCGGTGATGAACTTTATCGTTCGATTCTCAAATCTCTTGCCGTCGTGGTGGCGATCGGGGGAGTGTGGGCCACTACGGCACGCGCAGCCACGATCTTCCTCCCCAATGGTTCATTTGAGTCGCCGATCACTGACTTTGCAGGCCCGGAGATGGGGTCCTGGGAGAAGGCTCCGCAGCCTGCCTGGTATGTGGATCCGACTGGGACGTTCCCTTGGGAGGCACTTATGGGGCAGTTTCTGAACACAACCAACGGAAGCCCTGACCACATCGACAGTGTGGACGGCTCCCAAGCCGCCTACCTTTTCGCGTCACCAGAGGTCGCCATCTTCCAGGATTACGGCACCATCTCGGGCAGTGGCGCTGCGGCCACGCACCCGTTCAATGCCCAATTCGAAGCAGGTAAGTCTTACCTTCTCACGGTGGGGGTACTTGGAGGCGGGGGTGGGATGACCAACGGCGCGACCATGGAAATCGCGCTCTATTTTCGCGACGCCTCCAACAAAGTGGTAACAGTGGGTGCAACCACGATCACCAATTCCAGGGCGCTCTTCCCGACCAACACACATTTCACCGACTTTCAGGTGCGCACCCCATTCGTGAAGCCGACCGATCCCTGGGCGGGCAAACGGATTGGAATCCGCATTGCTTCGACCGTTGGTTTCGACACGATGGGCGGCTATTGGGATTTGGACAATGTGCGGTTGACCGACAGTGTCTTGCCAAATGATTCCTTCGAGTCTCCGGAAACGGAATTTGCCGCTCCCTCGATGGGCAACTGGGAGAAGGCATCGGAACCTGCTTGGTATGTGGATCCCCCCGGCATGTTCCAGTGGGAAGCACTGATGGGTCAATTCTTGAACACGACCAACGGCAGTCCGGACCACATTAGCAACATGGAGGGGAATCAAGCCGCCTACCTGTTCGCAAATCCCGACGTCGCCATCTTCCAGGATTACAACTCCATCGGCGGCACCAATACGACTCCCGAGCAAGAGTTCAACGCCACTTTCAAGCCCGGCAAAGCCTATGCCCTCTCGGTCGGAGTGCTAGGTGGGGGTGGTGGAATGACGAACGGCGCGACGCTGGAACTCAGCCTTTATTATCGGGATGCGGCGAGCAACAAGGTGACGGTGGCAGCCACCACCGTAACGAACTCGCTCGCACTCTTTCCGACCAACACGTATTTCACCGACTTCCAAGTGAACGACCCAACGGTAAGAACCAACGACCCTTGGGTCGGGAAGCACATCGGCGTTCAGTTGGCCTCGACCGTTGGGTTCGACAAGCTGGGTGGCTACTGGGATCTCGATAACGTGAGATTGACTGAAAGCCCGCTGGCTAACAGCTCTTTCGAGTCGCCGGAAACAGATTTTGCCGCTCCACCGATGGACGGTTGGCAGAAAGCCCCGCAACCGGCCTGGTATGTGGATCCGACCGGAACGTTCCCTTGGGAGGCACTAATGGGGCAGTTCCTGAATACGACCAACGGGAGCCCTGACCACATTGACAATGTGGACGGCAAACAGGCTGCGTATTTGTTCGCCTCACCCGAAGTGGCCATCTTTCAGGAATGCAGCCCGTCCGGAGGGGCCAGCAGCGCTTTCGAGCCGGGCAAATCATACACGCTCACCGTCGGCGTGATCGGAGGAGGGGGCGGTATGACGAATGGAGCCACGCTCGAACTGAGTTTTTACTACCGGGATGCGGCCAGCAACAAGGTGACGGTCGCGGCGACTACCATCACCAACACACCCGGCTTGTTCCCCGCTAACACACACCTGACGGATTTCGCTGTGCAAGTGCCAACCGTTAAGTTTGGCGACCCTTGGGCAGGCAAGCTGATTGGCGTCCAACTGGCCTCGACTGTGGGCTTTGACAAAATGGGCGGGTATTGGGACCTGGACAATGTGCGCTTCCGTAGCGTGGAGGACCCAGTGTTGAAGAATGCCCAGATTGCGGGCGGCCAGTTCCGGTTCAACCTGCAAAGCGCAGCGGGGCAATACGCGGTCTTAGCCAGCACAAATGCTGCGTTGCCTTCCGCCCAGTGGAACATTTTAGGCATCTTTACCAATTATACCGGCAGCCTCCCCGTGTTCGATACCAACGCGGTCCTTGGGCAACGCTTTTGTCGGGTGAGGCCAACGCCATAAGGATGAAACGTGGTGGTGCCAACACCAGGCTCTGAGGTCGACCATCCGCCGCTATGCGGCGGATTCACGCTCATTGAGTTGCTGGTCGTCATCGCCATCATCGCGATTCTCGCTGCGCTGCTCCTGCCCTCCTTGGTCAAAGCGAAAAGTGCCGGTCGCCGTGCCGCCTGCATCTCGAATCTCCGCCAGGTCGGTGCGGCAGTGCACATGTATGCCCAGGACCATGAAGGGCGGATTCCCTATGGTCCCAACGCGCCGCCTTTCTCCCACCCGGCGGACTTTTACCCTTCCACGGGTTCCCCCACGAGTTTGCTCTCGATCCGCAGCGGAGCCGTGGCGGGCCTCGGACTGCTGCTCACGAACGAGTTGGCCCGAACCCCCAAGGTTCTCTTCTGCCCTGGCAGCGACCAACCCCTGGATGCAGATGTTGAATTGGCCAAGGTCGGCATTTCGCAGGCGCAGAGCAGCTACTACTACCGGCACGGCGGTGTGACGACGCTTTTCTACACGCCGCCGGCCCAACCGGACTGCACGCGGTTGGACAATCCCGGGCTCAACCGTAGTGGCAGGCCAATCCGCGCGCTGGCCCTGGACACCCAGTTCCTGTGCTCCTTCAGCGTGGCAACCTACAATGTGAAGCCCCGCACACATCATCAGCAGCAATCGGTCACCACGTTGTTCACTGACGGCCACGTGCAAGCTCTCAAGAATGCGGACCGGCGTTATACCGTGGATCTTCGGAACAATGCGGATCTTTACAACGCATTCGACAGAATCCTTCAGGTCTTCGAATCCGCCGATCAACAGAACTAGTGCATGCGTGACGATTCCCCACCAAAACCATGAGCTGGTGCCAACTTGATCCCGGCAGCGTCCTTGAGCGCGTTCGAACCAACGGCCGTCCGGACGAGATCCCCGGCGTGGGAACCTCCCTCCGGCGCGGCGTCGTTGGATTCATGGTTCTCAGCATCGCGGGCTTTACGCCATGGGCGGTTACGGGGCGTTGGTTTTACCGGAATATCGGTGAGGGCGGACTTTATGCGGTCTGTGCACTCGTGTTTATTGGATTGAGCGGACCGCTGCTGCATCGGTTGATCCTCGGGCCTGGCTCGCTGGCCCGTTTTTACAAAGTCTTCGGCGTCACGTTCGCTGCCTATTCGGTGTTGTGGATTGCAGGCTGGATGACCCTGCGCGGTCATGTGGGCAGTGTGACAGGCCTCCTGGCAGGCACTTCGGCCATGGGCTGGATGCTGGCGAGCGCCTTCGCTGCGAAAGGAAGTGCCGGGCGTGTCATCGCTGCCCTGTTCGCGCTCAACTCGATTGGCTATTTTGGAGGCGGCTGGCTCGAGGGAGCGGTCATGGGGACTAAACAGTTATCGCTGTTGTGTGTCGTCCTGGCAAAGCCCGCACAGACGGCGCTCGCGAAGCTGCTTTGGGGCGTGTGTTACGGCATTGGCTTTGGCGCCGGGCTGTGCCTCGCTTTCCATTGGTGCCAGGAACACACACGTGCAGCTTTGCGAACCGTTAACCCGGAACAATCCCGCAAAACCGAAACCCTTCCATAGCCCATTAACCACATCGACAATTCCATGGTCATGAAGAACCAAGAATCTGAAAAGTAAACGTCCCATCCGCCGAGCTATTGAGGAAGCCCATGCGAAAGTATTCACGGACACAGACACTGACCGCCAATCTACCTTACACGATCATGCTCCTGTCGGGCGGGGCCGTCATTGCCACGGCATTTGCCTTTTCCCCGTTGGCTTGGACCGGGGCTGGTGCGTATGTGCTTTACGGGCTGAGCGGGGCGGTCTGGTTTATGGTTTTCATTTGCCGCTACTGCGGATATTTCGGCACCCGCGGCTGTCCGTGCGGCTACGGCGAATGGGCAGCCCGGCTGGTTCGCAAAGGCGAGCACGAGTGTTTTGCCTCCAAGTTCAAGCGCCACATTCCCGTGATTGTTCCCCTGTGGCTTATTCCGCCGGTCTGTGGCGGCCTCGTACTGCGCCAGAGCTTTTCTTCGGGAATGGCCTGGCTCCTCGGCGCGTTTGTGCTGAATTCCTACGTCATCCTTCCTCTGGTTTCCCGGCGCCATGCTTGCAGCGAGTGCCCGCAGAGGGATGATTGTCCGTGGATGGCTCAGAAACCTGGAATTTCAAACACGAGCACCTGACCCTGGTAAACCATTGCACGACATGAAAATGTTTAAAATGATTGGGACTATGCCCCGACCCGCGAGCTTCACAAACCCAAGGCGATGCCTGATGGGCTTGCTCTTCACCATGCTCGGCGGCTTTGGCGCATGCATGGCGGCGGAGAAAGCTTCCCTGGTTGAGGCGGGCAGTTTTGTCCATGTGTATGACCCCAGCGTTGGAGCGAAGGAAAATTGGTACATCAACGACCATTGCTTCGTGCGTGGGGCGGACGGGCTTTGGCATCTCTTCGGCATTACCCACCAGGAGCCTGCGGCTCCCATGGAGGAACGGGTTTTTGCGCATGCGACGGCAAAGACGTTGCTGCAGCAATCCTGGGACAAGCAGGCGCCGGCTATGGCCTACGCACCGGAGGCGCCCTGGAACGAGGAACACTTGTGGGCTCCCCATGTGACCTACGCCGACGGCACCTACCTTATGTTCTATTGTGCCGGCGCCCGCGATCACTCGAAATACAAGATTCACCTGGCCACCTCAGACGATTTGAAAAGCTGGACTCGCCATCCCAAGAATCCGGTCGTGGTTGATGGGTTTGACGCTCGTGACCCGTTTCTCATGAAAGACGCGAGCAAGTGGTTGCTATACTACACCGCCAACAGCAATCCCACCGGCGGCCAGCATGTGGTGAAATGCGTCATCAGCACGAACCTGGTGGAATGGGGTGGCGCCAAGACCGTATACACGGACCCAAGCCAAGGCACTTATGGAGGGCCGACCGAATCCCCGTTCGTCGTGCGCCGCGGTCCCAACTACTACCTGTTTGTCGGGCCGCGTCCGGATTATGACGGAACAGATGTTTTTTTGAGCAAGGACCCGTTCCACTGGAAAATCGACGACAAGGTCGGGCATATCCCGGCGCATGCTGCTGAGGTCGTGCGTGATGAGGGGGGGAAATGGTTCGTCAGCCGCTGCGGTTGGGGGAAAGGCGGGGTCTATCTCGCACCTTTGAAGTGGCACGACGGACTGGAAAACCCAGAGACCAATATTCCTGCGCCACGGAATGGCGGCACGAATTCCGGCCGACCTGCACAAGGTGCTGGCGGTTAAACGCAACACGCAAGAGGCAGAGCAAAATTACACAGTTAAACCCGTATGTTTCACTCCAAGAAATACTCCCTGGAAGGAGAGGAAGTTGACGTCCTCGACCTAAAAACCCTGCTTATTACGCGGGGGATCAACGTGCCAGACGCTATTGTCGAGCGGTTCGGCCGCACCCACCGACTGGCTCCGACCAATCATCCATTCGCCTGTAACTGTCTCCTGCTGCCGGGTTGCGTCCCGGCGCACATGTTCCATATCGGGCCAGCAGCGGACTTCAGCCTGACTGTTAACGACGCGGGCCGCGCCTGCCTTACCTACCGAGGCAAGGCGGTGACGGAAGTGGATTTCCCGCCGGCCACGGGATTTTACGAACAGCGCACCAGCAGCGGGTTCCCGTTTCAATTGATGGCCGTGTTGCAGGGCTTGGATGTTATTTCCTTTCCCTATCTCTGGCCGTGTCAGTTCGCGCTCGGTGGAAACCCCTGTCATTTCTGCTATCAAGGCAACATCACGCTGGCGATGAAACAGGCCGGCCAGACTCTCCCGCCCAATCCGCGGCCTGCCGATGTGGCGGAAGCCGTCACCTTCGCCGTGCGCGAAGAAGGCTTCCGCGACGTGCAGCTTACTGGTGGTTCCGAAGTCGATGCCGGACGTGGCGAACTGCCCTTGGCCACTGAAGTCCTTGCCGCCATCGAACAAAAACTCGGCCTCGCAAACATTCCCGGCGAAATCTATCTCTACACCAGCGCTCCCAAAGACCCGGCTGCCGTGGACGAAGTCTTCGCCGCTGGCGCCGACCGCGTGGCCTACGACCTTAACATCTGGGATGAAGCCATTTTTGCCCAGGTCTGCCCCGGCATCGCCCGGCACATCGGACGCGCTCAACAACTCCGTGCCATCGAATACGCAGCCAAGAAACATGGCCCCAACAAAGTTTGCAGCGCGTTCGTGATCGGCCTTGAACCGGTTGAAAGCCTGCTCGCCGGAGCCGAGTGGGCCGCGCAACGTGGTATCGTCCCTCTCTTCTCCATCTGGATGCCGCATGGGCGTCCCGTGCTCGGGTCCACCACGCCACCTGGCCTCGACTACTACCGTCGCGCCCGCCAGGGCTTCTTTGAACTCTTCGCTAAATACCAACTCACGCCCCCCGGCGCGTCCGGTTTGAACGTGTGCATGTGTCGCGATCTTGTTTCCAGCAGATTCAGGCCCGCTGCGCGGACCGCTTCGAGCCTGGATGTTTCCGGAAAGTGGCGCGGGCGGTGGCAAGGCAGTGGTGGACATGAGGGATCGTTGTCGTGTGTGACGACCCAAACCGGACCGCAGACCTGGGTTGCCCACTTCACCGCGGAATGTGGTTCCTCTCACCAATACACCGTTCAACTCAAAGGCAAACCGATGGATCCGATGTTTGGGAGTGGGCCTGCCGTGAGGTTTGAAGGCGAAGTTGATCTTGGCCCGAACGGCCTATTCGTTTGGACCGGCCGCGCAACTTCCCTTGAGTTTTCCGGCAAATACCAAGGCGGTGGCGGAACCGGTAAATTCGGAATGACTCGCGTTTTGGAGCCGCTCCAGGGATGAGTTCTTTCCGAGAATACAAGCCTGTGGATGGCGAGACGCCAATTCTGACGGCCGGCGGGGTGTTCACACGATTCCCATTCTATTACGGCTGGGTGAATGTCGTGATCGCCGCGATGGCGATGGTCATCACGCTCGCAGGTAGCGACCAGGGCCTGGGGCTGATCACCGAATCATTACTTCAGGATTTGCACATCGACAAGCTCCACTGGTCCACCATCGCTCTTTGCGCGGCGCTGCTCGGGGCGCTGTTCGTCTTTCCGACAGGCAAACTGATTGACCGCTTCGGCTCGCGCGTGGTGCTGACGTGCATTCTGATTCCATTGGGGTTGGCCGTCATCGGCCTGAGTCGGACGACCAGCATTGGACAGTTGTGGGTCGCCGCCATCAGCGCGAGTATCCTCGGCCAAAGCGCGCTCTCAATAGCCAGCATGGCGTTGGTCGGGAAATGGTTTGGCCGTCGTATCAGCCTGGCGATGGGGGTGTATTCCATCTTGGTGGTGATCGGATTCATCATCGCCTTTACGGTGTTCGGCGCGGCCATTCCAAAATATGGCTGGCGTACTGCCTGGCAGACCTTCGGGTGCGTGATCCTCTTCGGGGTAGCGCCGCTAGGTTGGGTTGCCGTGCGGGCAACACCTGGGTGCGTGGGGCTCTCCGGCGAGTTCGAAAAGGAAACTGGGACTCAAGTAGTGGGTATGACGTGCAGCGAAGCGTTAAGGACTCCGGCCTTCTGGCTTTTCGATTTGTCCTCGGCATTCTTTGGAATGTTGCTCGGTGGCATTATGTTGTTCTACGAGTCCATCCTCCAGGAGCGAGGATTTGGCGCCCACACGCGCGATCTGGTTTTGGTGATTCAGACTGCCGCGGGTCTCATCGCCAGCTTTCTTGGAGGTTGGGCCGGCATGCGCTGGTCGCTGGGAAAGCTGATGGCACTCGCGATGGCCCTGCCGGCTGGCGCGTTGGTGCTCCTGGCGAATATTTCATCTCAGACCGGGGTGATCGTGTATGCCGTCACGATGGGGATCGCCGGAGCTTTGGTCACTGTGATCTTCTTCTCCATTTGGAGTCACGCCTACGGGCAGGCCCATCTCGGCAAGATTCAAGGCGTCGCCCAAGGCCTGTGCATCGTGGCCGGTGCGTTTGGACCGCGCGTCTTGGCCCAGGTTCATGTAATCACGGGATTGTATGCCCCAGCCTTCCTCGCCTACGCCGCGCTCAGTGCTGGACTGGGCGTGTGGGCATGGTTGGTTCCGATCCCACGCGGCATCAGGAACTAACCATGAGTAGAACACATTGCCTCCAAACCGCGCCCCTTCTGAGAAACGGCTTATGCACTGCCGCATTACTGTTCATCACCGCTGCCTTTGCGGTTGCTCAAGACAGCGACAGAAAAGCGCCCAGCACCGATACCGACGCCAAATTGCGTAAGCTCGTGGTGGGTGTCTGGCGCGACCACTACCAGGGCAAACGAGCGATGACGGTAAACGAGGATGGCACAGCAACCATGGTCGTGGAGCTCACCGGGGTGACGGGAGCTCTGTATGCCAAACGCCTGGAATTTGACATGGTTTGGTCTGTCGAAGGCGGACATCTCAAGAAGCGCACCACTGGCGGGAAGCCCAGCGGCAGAGTTAAGGCAATCCTCAAAATGATGGGGGACCGTGTGGATGAGCTCATCCTGGAACTCGATGACAAACACCTGCTGTTGCTCGACGGGGATGGCAAGAAGAAATACGACTGGAAGAAGGTGGTGAGTAACGGCCCCGCGGATTCAGCGCCCTGACATTCGCGTGATGCGGCGGAAAGCCAACTTAGCGAAGACGACTAGATATGGCCGGCCGAAATGTCATCTGGAAGCTATTTGACCCTGACTACTGCCAGCATCGCTGCCGCGTCTGCGTGAAAGCGCGACAAGGAAACCGCTTTGCTCGGTTTCTCAAGAAGGTCGAGGAGATTGTGACCTTCGGAGGCTGTCCTTGGTGCAGGGCATGGAAACGGAAATACGGGTGCCAAATTCCTACCGCCAAACCCGACGAACCGGCGTGAGCAAATCTGCCTCCAGAGGAGGCGCCCGCACGGTTTAACGACCGGCGAATGGGTGCCTTTTCTGAGGTCTGGCCATCATGGTGCGAAAACCGAGCATTCAAGACTCGATAAGGGGCATCCCCGTGGATGATTTCTGGCCTTCGCGCGCCAGCTTCGGCCGCGTTCGTGAAATGGTTGAACTACCAGATAGGAAGAAAACTCTTGGATTGAGGATTTACTTGCACTTTACTTGCACTCATTCGTGAGTCCTTGATAATCAATGGAGCGGGTGAAGGGCATCGAACCCTCATCACAATGCAGTCCAGACTTTCGGATACAAGCCATTGACACACAATATTTTGTATGGGCTTTCGGCCGGGCTTCAGGCTGTTCAGCGTCCCTGCAAGCCTAGCGGCAAACCTGGTTGATCCAGGCAAAGAGCTCGTCCAAGTCGTAGTCGCCGCCGTGCCCTTGCGCCCAGGGCATCGCGAAATCGACATTGAAACCGTGGTTTTGCAGCGTGGTGGCAAGGATGACGGGGACGGCGAGGGAGGTATCGCGGTCCACCGTTCCGTGGCGGATGCGCCAGTGCGGAGCGGTAGTGGTCCCTTCAGCGCCGATGTAATACGTCGGGTTCATCATCTTCACGACCGATGCATCGGCCAGTGAATGATCCGCGCTCTGGTCCTTGGAGAACTTGGTAAAGTGTTGGTTGTCGATGGTCGCAGTTCCGAACACGTTGTTCTCAGGGGAGCGAAGCTCCAGCGAATCGAAAGCGGGAGGCGTCTTCATCCGGGTGGCGTAGGCGACGAACTTGGCAAAATCGATGTCAGTGACGGTTCCGTCCTTTATGGTCATCCAGGTCAGCCCAGACAAGTCTTTGCCTTCCCTTAAAGCCTTTAGCGCTGACGCGATTACATAGGATTTGACGTAATCCTTGAAAGTGCCTTCACCATTGGCATCGAGTGCCAGCGCGGTTCGGTCAGCTTTTTTCAGGCCAAGGCTGTTCAAGTGCGCCGGAAAAAGGGACTTCAATTGATCGGAAACCTTGACCTGATCAGGGGTCAACGAACCACCGCCCCCCCTCCCGGCGTAATTGTTTATGCCGTTAAAGAGCCATTCGTAGGCCGCGTCGGCGTTGTCCAGGTCGGTGATGGGGCAATAGCAGGATGCAGCGAAGATGCTGTCGGGTTCATCGGCTGCCCCGATTGCCTTCAAATAGGGCTCGTAATCGGGGTTGTTGCCCGTGGCGCCCAGCAGCGCGGAAAGCGCCCCGCCAGCACTGGTGCCGTTGGAAATGATCTTCTCTACATTGCCGGGGATGAGCTTGGCGTTGTGGCGTAGGTAGCGCACAGCGGCTTTGAGATCGACGATGCAGGCGGGTGCCTTTCCTGTATACCGGCCGCTCTGGTCCTGCAGCGTGCGTCCACGTGCCCCAGGGGCCGCCACTACCAAACCCTTCAACAGGGCGGTGCCAAGGGCGCCCCCTCCTGGGCCTCCTGGCCCGCCAGGTCCGCCAAAACCTCGGGGACCTCCGAATCCTCCAGGCCCGCCGGGGCCTCCGGGCGCCCCAGGGCCATCAAATCCTCCAGGCCCGCCCGGCCCACCGGGACCTCCGGGTCCGCCAGGAGGACCTCCGCCCGGGCCCCCACGACCTCCGAAGCCCCCCGGTCTTGCCGGTCTTCCGGGCATGTAACCACCGACGGTAATCGGCAAGAAGATCGGAGCTGTCTCCGCGTTATAGGAGCCAACGGACTTGGCTTCGTAATACTCCGCCGGCACATAGACATTCATGCTCTGGTAATTCGTGTCTACGGGATTCGTGACGTACACGATGCCCTCATAGGCGCGGTAGGTGACGGTCTGGGTTCCCACTTTCAAGGTCTTGACCGTGAATTGATTGGTGTCGAAGACCAGGCTATATCCGCTGCCGGCAACTGCGCTTGAGCCCCCTATGGTCAACGACGAGATTAGGCTGACTAAGCCCAGGAAACCGAGAGACCATTTGCGCATTTGTGAGTTTTTCAATTCCTTTGTTCCTTCAACGAGTTTTTTGGTGAGCATAAACATTGTATTCATTCTGTATGCAGTTGGTTGAGATCGGGAAAGCGAGTGACTGTCGGTGCTCGAGTCAATCCCGGAAAAGCCGTGGCGCGAAGTCGTACAGGCTCTTGCGCCAGTTTTGCCATTCGTGGGAAAGACCCGGAAACTCCACAAAAACGTAACGGATGCCGGCTTGATTGAGAGCCTCCAGCGTTTCCTTTACGGAGTTGTAGATCCCTCCCTCGGCCGTGCCTGCCCCCCACCAGAACAAACGCACCCTGTCGTTAAATTCAGTCGCATTGGCAAACACCGCGTCGTAGGCCAATTTGGGATTGAAGTCCCGCGCCGGAGGGCGGCTGAAGACGCCGATAGCGGAGAACTTATCCAAGTTCGCCAGGGTGATTTGCAGTGTTTGGGCGCTGCCCATAGACAAGCCAGCCATTGCGCGGTGCTCCCGGTCTGGAAGAGTGCGGTAGTTGCTGTCGACCAGGGGGATTAGCTCGTTGATGGTGACCTCCATCAACGCCGTGCTGCCCTGGGGTGGTCCACCCGGTCCCCTGCCACCCTGGGGCGGACCTCCCGGCCCAGGAGGAGTCTCCCCTGGCCTTAAAGCGTAGCCGCTATCCATGACGAGGATCATCGGTCTGGCTTTTCCAGTGGCAATCAAGTTGTCCATGATGAAATTGGCTTGCCCCTGTTTGATCCAGCCGGTTTCATCTTCTCCGCCTCCGTGTCTCAGGTAGAGCACCGGATAGCGCTGCGCTGGTTTGGCGTCGTAGTCAGCTGGCGTATAAACAAATGCCCGCCGCCAGCCGCCGGTTACCTTGGAATGATACCAACGCGCGCGGACTTCACCGTGCGGAACATCTTTGGCCACGAAGAAATCGACCCCTGGTTCCGGCACTTCCACCGCGCTCGTCTGCTTATTGTAGCCGAAATAAGTATCGCTGGCAGGGTCGTTGACAGCGACCCCATCCACCAACAGCCAGTAATAATGCAGGCCCGGAACAACCGGTGGAGTCGTCACAGTCCAGACGCCATCATTGTCTCTGGTCATATCATAGGGCGCCTTCCCCAGCCCATTGTAGCCGTTGTTTTGCAGCATGCTGTTGCCGGGCTCAACCTGCACTTTCTGGGCCGTCGGTGCTTTCACCTGAAATGTCACCCGCCCGTCCGAGTACACGGCCGGGTACTTTGCTCCCCGCACATTGGAGGTCGCGGGCTTTGGTCCATCCTGTATTTGGGCCCAGCCCGTCGCGGCCGTTAACACTACCAATGCAGTAATGACCACCTCGTTCAAAGAGGCACGAACCAGTTTTAAACCCGTTGCCGTCGATGAGGCCCGGTCGTTTGCGCGGTGAACACGTTCTGCGCGTTGTGAACGGATGGTAGTTTTCATCTTCGGAGCCCTTAACGATTGCTGCTGGTTAGTTCGGCGCCGCGAAGCACCAGAGGCTTTTCTCCGTGCGCAGAAAGATTTGTCCATCGGAGACGGCGAGCGAGGCGTTGGTTCGCTCTTTCACGGAATTGGTGGCTAACAATTCGAAGTTCGGACTCGCTTTCAGCACGAACACGTCCCCGGCCTGGTTGGGCACGTAGAGTCGTCCGCCAGCCAAGACGATGGACGACCACGAGGAATTGCGGCCGCTGGAGCCTCGGAGTCGCTGTTCCCAAGCGGCTTTGCCCGTCGCCAGATCAAGGCATCCGGCCGTGCCGTCTTCCGCGATCGAGTAGAGATGGCCTTCCCAAATCACGCTGGACCCGATCTGACTACGAGCTTGCGACGTCCAAAGCCGCTGGTTTTCCGTCACGTCACCGCTGCCGCCCACTTTCAGTGCCAGGCTGTTACCCCTGCCCATGCCGCCGGTCATCGCCACCAAGGTGCCCTCGCCAAAAACGGGGCTGGAGCGAAAGCCTTCCCCCTCCATTTTCGCGAACCAGAGCTGCTTGCCGCTCAAGGGATCGTAGCCTTGAATTCGATTCGGAAATGTAAAAATCAACTCGTCATGATCAGCGTTCTTAATCAGAATCGGGGTGCTCCATGAACCGCTGGTGCCGCCTGGTCCAAACCCTCCCGGACCACCGCGCCCGCCGAAGCCGCCCGGTCCGCCAGGACCTCCCGGACCTTGGTCGGGCCCCCCAGGACCACCGCCCGGTCCACCGCGCCCAAATTGAGGCTGCGGGAGCACGGAGTTCAGGCCGGCACTGAGTTGCTCCTCGTTCAGGGCCCCGGTCTTGTTCGTGTCCCATTGGGTGAACCATTGGGTGAAGGCGGTCTTGAGGTCTTCGCGTGTCAGCGCCCCATGCTGGTGAGAATCCGCAGCCGTAAACAGGGCGCCTCCAACAAACCGCCCTGGGCCGAATCCGCCGGGGCCACTACCTCCACGTCCGCCGTCCGGAGGGCCGGCGTCGTCCGGCGCGCCGTCGGGAGGTCCAAACCCTTGCGGCGGCCCCATGACTTGGTTGAACCCCCTGGAGAATTGTTCCTGATCCAGTTTTCCTGCTTTCGCGGAATCCAGCTTGTCGAACCACGCGTCCGCCAAGACAGTAAACTCCTCTTGGCTCACCTTCCCGTCGCCGTTCTTATCAGCCTGCTCGAGCATCCGCCCCGCCAGCATGTTGCCGGGTCCGAAACCGCCGCGCCCACCTCTTCCGCCCGGTCCACCAGGGCCTCCGAAGCCGCCCCCCATAGGTTGCTCGCCGGGGTCGAGCTTGGGTTGCGCCGCCTCCCAAACGGTCTCCCCGGTCCGCTTGTTGACCGCGAGCAGCCTGGCATTCTGGCCGGGGCCCACATGCAGCACACAAAGATCCCCGACCAGAATGGGCGACGACGCATTGCCGTGCATGTGACTGAGTTTACCCAGGTCGCGATGCCAAAGCTCTTTCCCGGCGAAGTCATAGCAGTAGAGGCCAGCGGAGCCGAACCACGCGATCACCCGCTCGCCATCGGTGACGGGCGAGGCCGAACAATAGCCGTTGTTGGACTGAGTTGGCTCAGACTCCGAGTAGCTCACCCCGGCCTGCCAGAGGGCTTTGCCGTTGGCTCGGTCGAAGCACATGACTGTGCGACGATTCTCGCTGCTTATCGCCTGCGTGACAAAAACACGGTCCCCCCACACGATGGGGGAAGAGTTGCCGCGTTCCGGCAAGGCCGCGCGCCAGCGAACGTTCTCGTTGGTGCTCCATTTCAAGGGGAGATTCTTTTCGGGGGAAACCCCGTTCCCGTCGGGGCCGCGCCAGGCAGGCCAGTTTGCTGCCGCGACGGGAAAGGCAGCCACCCCAAGGAGTAAGTTGACGAAATTTCGCGTTGTTCTGTGTTCCATAGGTTTAGAGTAGTGCACCCACCTTAAGATGGGGTTAAAGGGGCCGGTTCAGAGTATCGAGACATAAACCGCCAAGGTGGCTGCCTATTTGTGCTGCGTAAACAGCCAGTCCCTTACGCCGTCTATGTAGTAGGCCACCACCCAGGTTTGCATGTGCTCCATGCCGCCAGCCACGCCCTCGGGGAACACCGTCCCCTTCTCGAATACCACGAACTTGATGTTGTTGCCCTCGTCGATCATCTGCTTGACGTTGGCTGCCATTTCGGCTCCGCCTGCGCGCGCGCTCCACCTGGCGCGGCTCACCTTCCCGCCAGCCTGTTCCATGGCAGCGGTTGAGGCGGTCATGCCGGGGAATGCTTTGAAATCACCTTCACCGACCAGGATCCACATGTTCTTGTGCGCGATGGCCTTCATCTTTTCCGGGTCCCACTGGCCGGCGACGAGTATCGAGGCCGCGAATAGGTCCGGATGCTGGATTTGCATGGCGATCGACATCATGCAACCCATCGACTGGCCCGTCGTGTAAATACGATTCTTGTCGATGCTGTAACGATTAGCAACGTCCTTGACCAGTCTCACCGTGACATCCAGGTCCTCCGAGTATTCAGAGTTATCGTTCACCACGGGTCCGCGCGAATACTGCGGGGCGAGTACAAAGGCTTCGTGCCTGGCCTGGTCGGACGGTGTGGCCCAGATCACGGCGCCCACTCCCTGTGTCAGCGTGGTGGTCATTTGATCGCTTGTCGCGCTAGCGTCGGGAATAAAGAGCACCATCGGGTAGGGCCTGTTTTTGTCGTAGTTCTTTGGAAGGTAAAGGTTGTACATCAATTCCAGGCCCGTCTCAGGATCTTTGAACGTGAAGTGCTGGAAATCATCCACGACCAGGTTGATGGTCCTGGCGGTTTCCATGGTGGTGGTTATAGCCGGGTAACTTTGCCCGCCAGAAACGCTGACTTCGCCCACCTGGGTGACGGAGGCCTTGAGAACTCCCCGTTTTGCGCTTCCACCCGCACCGAAGCCGCCAGGACCGGGACCACCGGGGCCACCCGGCCTGCCAAAGCGGCCTCGCGGGCCAACCGAGGAGCTCTGCGGCTGCCTGGCAAGCTCAATAATCACGTAGCGGCCATCTGTGCCGTCAGTGGCTTTTGCCGCGGTCGAGTTGGCGTAGACTTTGGCAACCGTCCGGCCCTGCACCGCGAACGTCGATGGATTCAACTTCGCATTGACCACGTCCTGGTCGTATTCGACCACCACCGCGCTTACCTTTTGCCCGTCTCCAAAAACCTCGGTGATCGCCGCAACGTCTTTTACATGCTCGTGAGTTGCAGCCTCTGACCCGCCGAGCAAGCCATGCGTCGCCACCAGGAGCGTGCAGAAAATTGCCAAGCTGCGTGCTGCGGGTTGCATCACTGTGTTGCCTCTATTTCCAGAACGGCGGCTTAGCAGCGGCGAGGTTCTATCACTGTAGGTCGCGGCCCGCTCGGGTTTTTTCATACCGTAATAGAATCACCAAAGCGGCCTGAAAGGTCTTGTTAAGAAGTGTTAAGATTGCGCCCGAGGTTCCGCGCCGCCCAACTTAATCCAACTCCAGCGGAACAAAACGAGATCACTTCTCGAACCGGTACCCCGCACCCCACACCGTCAGGAGGTGCTTGGGCGATTGCGGTTCGGTTTCGAGCTTCTGGCGTAGCGAGGCCACGTGCACATCCACCGTTCGAGCAGTCGTAAATGGCTGCTCCTTCCAGACCCGTTGGATAATCTGCTCCCGCGTCATTACTTCGCCGCGATGATCGACCAGACAGCGGAGCAGTTGCAGTTCTTTGGCGGTGAAATTGACGGTCTTGTCCGCCTTGGACACGATTCCCCGCACAAAATCCACCACCACATCACCGAACTGAAACCGCTCGACGGGCGTGAGAGTCGCTTTGTGGACCCGCCTCAGCAAGGCGTTGACGCGGGCCAACAGTTCTTCCGGGTCGAAAGGTTTGACGAGATAGTCGTCGGCCCCGATTCGCAAGCCGGCCACTCGGTCCGGAATCAGCGTTCTGGCGGTCAGCATGAGGATGCCCCCGTCGAACCCATGTTGTCGGGCCGCCCGGCAAATCTCGAATCCATCAACACCGGGCAGCATGACATCGAGAATTAGAGCATCGAACCGGCCTTGCAAGGCCATTTCACGGCCCTGATTGCCATCCAGGGCCGTTTCGACCTCGTGTCCTTCCGCACGAAGAAGGTCGGACAGGGCCATGACCAGTCCGGGCTCATCTTCGACCAATAGAATTCGCGACTTCATGACGCGGAATCGGGCGAAGCCGCCGGCAATCGCACGCAGAACTCAGTTCCATATTTCTCCTCGCTCCGCACGGAGACGCTTCCACCGTGCGCCTCTACGATTTCACGGACCAAACTCAGCCCCAAGCCTGAACCGTGTATCTGGTGCTTTCGTGCCCGCTCGCCTCGAAAGAACGGCTCGAAGATTCTGCCCTGCTCGCCCGGAGGAATGCCTGGACCCTTATCGGCAATGCGGGTCTCTATGACAGCCGCTCCGGCGACCTCTATCTTCCGGGCGGAGATCCCTATCCAGCCTCCGGAGGCGCCATGCTTGGCGGCATTGCCCACCAGGTTTTGGAAAACCCGTTCCAGGCTTCCGGCATCGCCATTGACGGGCGGCAGGTCATCGGGGATCTCGACCTCGACTCGGCAGCCGCTTGCCTTCATCTCCGCCGCCAGGGCATCACCACAGCGATTCAGTATGGTTTTCAGAGAGTGCCTTGCAAGGGGGCCCGGGATGGCCGACCCACTGGCCCGGCGCAGACTGGCGAAGACCAGCACCTGCTCGATCATGCGCGATAGTTGTTCCGCCTGGTTCGCGATGAGTTGGACGTACTCCGCCTTTCGGGCCGGGTCCTGAACCACCCCTTTGAGCAGGTTGTGGGCGGCACTGCGGATGACAGCCAAGGGCGTGCGCAATTCGTGGGAGACCCCGGCCACGAAGTTCATTTGGGAATCGGCCACGCGGCGGGATTGGCGGGTTTGCCTGACCAGCAGCACTCCGGCCGCCAGGATAAGCGCATTCACCAGTCCGGCCACTCCCAGGTTGCGCCACCGCGCCCGGGCGACCACCGTTTCCAGTTGGCCACCGCGGCAACGGCCCATCAGCAGCCAGCGACCAGCCTCGGGCGAATCCCGGCCCATCTCACCATGGCCACGCCGGTGGAGCAACTCCACCGCAAAACAGCAGGACGTCGCGTCGGGTCGCCATTCGCCGCTTCCGATGCTCGGGTGTGAGGCATAAATGACAGTGTTGGTTGCGACCGCCTGTCGCACTTCGAGATCAAACAAGGGTTCAGGGCCGGGGTTGAGTTGGGCGCGCACCAGTTCGGGCATCCAGACATTTTGCACGTAGTCCATATCCAACTCGAGGAGCAGCCACTCCCGTTCGCGCCCTCGCCGGCCTCCGGGCGCCGAACCGCTGAACACAGGAAACTCAAGCACCGCGGATGTGGGGTCCGCTACTGGCGCCGTTGGCGGACCGCCAAGCCGCACGGATTCGAAGCGTTCCTTGAGTCGTTCCCAACCGGCTGGCCAAGAATTGGCGCTAAGCCGCCCGGAAGCGAGGTCCATCGTCAGGAGGTTCACGCCACCACTCTCCGGCACAGCCACTCCCATCCTGGCAAAACAAGGACGATGCTGAGCCGCCTTCCACGCCTCAAGCCGGCTCGCATGCGCTGCTTCCCGCCCCTTGCCGTCGATGTCATCAGCAGCGGGCAGGAGCTCCATGCAGCTCTCTCGAAGCTCGGTGTCGAATGCCCGACCCAAGGCCTGAAGCCCCTCACTCAGACTGGCTCGTAAGCGCACGCCCTCGGCACGGCTCAGTTCGCCAGTCCAGCGATACTGAATCACCAACAACACCAGGCACAGCAGCGCCAGCAAACCCAGGAACACGCCCTCGCGGATCCTGTCCCAGAATCGCTCTGTTGTCTCGTTCACTGCATTGAGGACTCTATCACGACGGCGATGCCGTGGTCGATCATGGAGCAAAGGCGGTTTTCCAGAAAGCCAGCGCATCAAAGGGGAGGGACTCAAAGATCTGCCGCTCGGCGTGATTGGCTCCAGGCGCGACGGCGAATTGATGTTCGATGCTCAGCGACGTCAGCAAGGCATCGAACCTGCGAACGTCCGGCAGTAGCTTGTCCTGATCCCCGACCAGCAGGCGAATCCTTATGTGGCCACGAATGGCGTCGGCGTGTTCTTTCACATTATTCCACGGGCCGACCTTGTCATAGAACTCCTGGTCGTTGCCGAAAGGCTCCGTAACCATCGGAGGTTCTTCCTTCATTTCGGTGATACTGGGCGCCAGCGCCGAAACGACGCCGAACAGGTCGGGGTGCGCGAAGCCCAGATGCAAGGCGCCATACCCGCCCATCGAGAAACCCTCAACCGCCCGGCCCTCCCGCGAGGCGATAGTCCGGTATGTGGCATCGACGTGCGGTATCAGGTCCTTGATGATGACATCCTCAACTGGCCGGGTGCCGTCCTTGGAATTGATGTAGCGCACGTCCCTCAATCCCTGGACCAGGACCACGATGAACGGTGGCAGCGCTCCTTTGCGGATCTGGCGATCGATCTGCTGCACCATCCAGCCTCCCGACCGCTGGTTGCCACCGCCGCCATGCAACCAATAAACAACTGGATACCGTTGGGCACCTGTGCCCTCATACTCCGGTGGCAGATAAACGAGGTAGCTGGCCTGCGTATTGGCGCCACGAGAGAGTGTGGCGAAGAGCCGATAGCGGGTTCCCGCTGGTTCCGATTTGTCCGGCTCAACCCAATTATTCACGCCCTGACCAAGAGAGCCGCCACCTCTCTGAGGGCCCCCGAAGTCCATCGGCTGCGCGGCGACGCGCAGCGCGCCGGACCACAAAAGCGCCCACACGGCGATTGTTTTCCAAACGCCAAGCTTCGACTTGGCCCCGCTTGAATGTCGAGATTCGTTCCTGAGCTTCATGCGAAGTATTGAACCACGTAATTGCCTCAGCCTCATGTTAAGAAGTGTTAAGAAATCGTTGGACCGCTTGACGGCTATTGCAGACCCGACTACCGGTTGTTCGTGAACAGAACATTTCTCTCGGTTACGCTTCATGTTCTTTGGCTGTTCAGAACGTGTTCAGAACGCCTTAATAGTGGGTTAAGTTGCGGTGCACAGTATCCTGGCAACCGACGGCTTGAGCTGGGCTAACTTCGACTAAAGATCTTCGGATCCTGGAATTTGTGAAACGGCCAATTCTATTTTAGCAAATGACATGAAGATTAACTCTGATTGCTCGCGGCGCGACTTTCTAACCGCTGTTGGCACCATGGGCGTGGGAATGACATCCATCCCTTTACCTGCTTGGGCTGCCGATGAAATCGATCCGAAAGTGGCGTCGATGGTGTACAGCACGATCGGCATTGACACACACAATCACATCGATGTCCCACTCACCGCGGCCGACGTGCCGGGTCCCGACCTGGATCTGGTCGGTGAAATGAAGAAGTCCGGTCTGTCGGCCATCTGCGCAACCTTCGCTGTCGACTACCAGAAGCTCGGCGAGCCGGGCGTGGCTTACGACCGGTTCCTGAACGGCCTAAAGTCGATGGACGCGCAGTTGGCAAGAAATCATATACAGCGCGCGCTGAGTTTGAAAGACCTCCAAGCCGCTCACCAGCAGGGCCAGCCGATTGTCATCCAAACCGTCGAAGGTGGGCACTTTCTCGAAGGCCACTTGGAGCGGCTGGAAGAGGCATACAAACGCGGTCTTCGCGTCCTGGGTTTGCTCCACGACTCCGACGCTTCGGTGCCGCTCGGAGACATCTACACCAATCCCCCGCGTTGGGGAGGGCTGACCGAATTCGGAACCAAGGTTATCAAAGAATGCAACCGCCTGGGAATCCTCATCGATCTCACCCACGCCAACGCCGAAACCGTGGCGGCCGCACTCAAAGTATCCACCCAGCCGATGGTGTTCACGCACACCGGATTGGATGCCCGCTTGGGCAACAACCCGTCCATGGGGCAAATGATGCGGCCGCGGCTGCTTAGCGAGCAACACGCCAAGGTGATTGCTGATGCAGGAGGCCTCGTCGGAGTATGGACCCATTTGGTTGATTCGCCAGCCGAGTATGTCCAGGCCGTACGAGCCATGGCCGACGCTGTGGGAATTGACCACGTCTGTATCGGCACCGACACGAAACTCACACCGCCCGCTCGTTTCGGTGGTCCCGGCGGCAGACCCGGTGGGCCAGGCGGATCTGGCGGCGGGACCAATGCCCGCCCGGCTGGGTTCGGAAGACCCGGCGGCGGGACCAACGGGCTTGGGGGAACGAATGGATTTGGCGGACCCGACAGTGGCCGGCGTGGTCCTGGTTCCGGCGGTGGCCCCGGCGGCGGACGAGGGCGGGGTGGCGAGCGGACGAACGAAGCCTGGGCGGACCAGAAGGTCGGATTCTACTACGCAGTCGTGGAACAGATGGTAAAGCAGGGGTTCACGCCGGAGGAGATTGGCAAGGTCGGCGGCGGTAACTTCTGCCGCATATTTGCCGCGGCCTCGGCCGGCCATCCTTGAAATCGCCTTCCGGTTCCGGGGCAGCCCCCGACGAGCTTCAGGCCCGGCGAGGCGCCCGTAATATCCAAACGCTCATGTCCAGTTCGACTGCAGAGCAAGGGTTGGAGCGGCGGGTTCCCTCAGGTGCGATGGGCTGAGTTGTGGGGCAAAACCCAGTTCGTTGCTACTCGTGCTGTCGCTGCGAGAGAGCCCGGCGCGAAGGCTAGGCGGTGTTCGTCGCGCAATGCCTGAGTGTCTCTTCCGACGCTGAAATAAGCGCTCTAATTTACTACACTTTTACTGCACCGCTTCGTAAGTCCTTGATAATCAATGGAGCGGGTGAAGGGAATCGAACCCTCATGACGGTGCAGTTGAGGGGTTCGGACACAATCCATTGGCGATCAATCTGTTGCGCGGCAAATGCTCGGCGGACACGGATCTCACTTGATCGGCCTCGCGCATCCGCTCGCGCTAAGCTTGGGACAGGGGAGAGCGTCGAGTGAGTGCCCCCGCTCGCCAACTCGATGAGAAGGATGCAAACGCGTTCAACTCGTTGCCGCAAGAGGATTTTTTCACTCGGCGGGTTACCAACTCCCGACGAGGCGGAAAAATTGCTGAGGCCCAACGATGGCGTTGGTACTGGGACTGGTCGCACCGTGGATGTTGGTGTAGGTGCCGGTCACCGACGCGGCCGCTTGGAGGTCGTAAGCGGGGTTGCTCCAACTGAGAATCATGGTGTTGCCGAGCGATTGCGCGTTCAAAGAACACGGGGTGGACAAGTCGATTTTGAACACGGTCCCAAGACCCAGATGGCCGCCCTCGCTCGTTGTTCCGAACAGCGTGCTGCCGGACAACGTCAGGCGGCCGAGGGGATACGCTCCGTCGCTGCCTGCAAATCGCTTGAGGACGGCGAAGCCGGTGCCGTTGGTGTTGACCTTGAACAACGTTCCATTTTCCGAACTGCCCCCACGCGCCGTTGTCCCGTAGAGAACTTTACCCGACAGCGTAAGACTCCCTCCGGGGTACGTTGCGTCGCCGCCACTAAAGTCCTTGAGCACGGTGTAATCTGTGCCGTCCGTGTTGAGCCTGAAGATGGTACCATAATTCGAACTGCCGCCGTTCCCCGTTGTTCCATAGAGGACACCGTCCGATAACGTTAGTCTCGAGTGCGGGTTCGCCCCGTCACTGCCGGTGAAGAACTTGAGCACGGCGTAACCCGTGCCATTGGTGTTGAGTTTGAAAACGGTCCCTAAATTGGAGCTGCCGCCCCAGGATGTCGTCCCATAGAGCGCGTTGCCCGACAACGTCAGGCCTGCAGCTGGACCCCACCCGTCGCTGCCAATGAAGTGCTTGAGCACGGTGTAGCCCGCACCATTGGTGCTCAGCTTGAAGACGGTCCCCAAATTGGAACTGCCGCCACTCCAGCTCGTGCCGTAGAACACGTCACCCGACAACGTCAAGGTCAAGTGGCCCACGCTATCGCCGAAGTCCTTGAGCACCGTGTAATCCGTGCCGTCCGTGTTCATCTTGAATGCCGTGCTTGAGCCCGGACTGCCAACAGACCCGGTTGTCCCGTACAGCACGCTACCCGACAATGTCAGGCTGTCCTGACCCGCACCGCCCCTGTCAGTTAGGCTCTTGAGCATCGCGTAATCCGTGCCGTCGGCGTTTATTCTGAACACCGTGCCTGCGCCAGAACTGCCGCCCTCAGAAGTCGTCCCGTAGAGTACGTTGCCCGACAACGTCAGGTCCACAGGATAATACCCGTCGCCGCTCGACCCGGTGAATTGCGCGATGTCAGTATAACCGGAGCCGTCTATGTTCACCCGGAATATAGAACCCTCACGGGCATTACCGCCAAAAGACGTGGTGCCATAAAGGACGCTGCCCGACAATAGCAGGCCTGCGTAGGATCCCTGCACGTCTCTAAGCACGGTAAAGCCTGTGCCATCGGTGTTCACTTTGAACACCATCCACAACTTATAAAAAGAACCCGCCGTGCACCCATAGAGCGTGCTGCCCGACAGCGTCAGACCCGCCCGAGGACCATAGCCATCGCAGGGACCAGGGCCATCGCAGCCAGCGAAGTGCCTGAGAATTGTGTAGCCTGTCCCATCCGTGTTCAGCTTGAACACCGTGCCATCATTCCAACTGCCGCCAGAAACCGTGGTTCCGTAAAGCACACCGTCCGACAAAACCAGGCCACTACCAGGCTCCGCACCGTCGCTACCGGTGAAGTTCTGGAGCACGGCGTAATCCGTGCCGTTGGCGTTTATTCTGAACACTGTGCCCAAGTTGGAACTGCCTCCAGATCCAGTCGTCCCGTAAAGTGTGCTACCCGACATGGTCAGACCCGCGGGGTTTATCCCATCGCTCCCATTCAGAAGGCAGTGCTTGAGAATGGTGTACCCCGTGCCGTCGGTATTCATTTTGAACACCGTCCCGCCATCGTCACTGCCTCCATGAGATGTCGTCCCGTAGAGCGTGCTGCCCGACAAGGTCAGATCCGCCTGCGGATTCGCGCCGTCGGCGCCGCTGAAGTGCTTGAGAACGGCGTAATCTGTGCCGTCCGTGCTGAGCTTGAACACCGTCCCCCGATCGACACTGCCGCCAGCGTACGTCGTCCCATAGAGCACGCTGTCCGACAACGTCAAGCCCGCATATGGCCATTTACCTTCCAGGGAGTTGGTGAACCACTTCAGGACAGCGAAGCCGGTGCCGTCCGGCTGGACTTTGAACACAGTCCCTGCGACGGTGCCATCCCCGCTGGACGTCGTACCGTATAACGTGCCGTCTGGCCCTTGCGCCAGCCGAGAATATGAATCGACGCCGGTGATATTGGTCAAATTCCCGAAGCTCTTGAGGATGGTGAACGTCTGGGAAGTGGCGGTGGGACTGGCACAAACGAGCGCGCAGGCCACGGCGCAGAGCCAGCCGGACTTGGTGGAAAGTTGTTTCGCCGTTTTCATAGTTGGATTCATTTCGGTCTGGAATTCACTCATTGTCGGAGCGCTTCAAACCACGTCAGGACCCCGTTCAGACTCGGAGCGTAACAATCGTCATGGTTCAACTGTTCCGGGGCGCCAGGATCCACGACGCTCACGCAGCAGGCGCCGCGATTCGTGAAGCTCTGGTAGGCCACTTCCGCGTTGGCAAAGACGACATCGCGATCTCCCTGGCAATGGAACATTTTCACCGGTGCGTTGGGCGTCCAGGAATACGTGTTGTTATCGCGTAATGCCTGGCGGAAGGGGTTGCTGACATTCGTCCGGAAGTCCGCCTGGAAGTCGGGCCGCAAGATGGCGATGGGGTCGGCTGGCATGGCCGCCTCGATCAGCGGCCAATCATGGGCCCCATCCAGCAACGGCGGCAGCGTACTCCGATACGGTGGAGCGAGGAGTTCCTCCAGCGTGTCCCCGAGTTGGTAGATCGGCAGATAGGCGGCCAGAAGGAGGGAGAAATAAGACGGGTGCGGATAGGCGGGATCGGTCAGCAGCGATTCGATCGTGACGCCGCCGAGGTCATAGGGGCCGGCGCAGGGCGCACAGGCGGTAACGGTGAACTCGTTGGTGTGGAAGGTCTCGAGTTCGCGGTGCGCGGCCATGGTAACATGTCCGCCCTGGGAATAGCCGGTCAGAAAGAGCTGTCCATTCAGGGTCACGTTATTGCTGGCGCAAAGAGATCTTCCCGCTCGCAAAGCGTCCACGACGCACGTGGCCTCGCTCCGGGCGTGGGTATAGGCTTGGTAGCCGGGCGAGCTTCCGAGGCCCAGATAGTCCGCTGCCACCACTGCATAACCGTATGATGCGAACACGGACGCCCAAATGTCTCCGCTTCCCGGTTGCGATGGCGCGTCGGTTTTCAGCACCATCGTCCCGTGCTGCACGCTGACCAGCGGCAGTGGCCCGTTCGTGCCCACGGGCAGCTTCAGAAGCGCGGAGTTGGTGATGGGCAGACCATACGGATCAATCGTTACATAAGTGAACGGGCGATCGGCTGTCCCAAACCTTGCGTGAGCAAAGTCGCTAATGCCCCAATTTGTAAAAGCGCTGTTCAATTGGTGGTCGACGCAATTGAGGTGAGCCCGATCGGAGTTTGGGCCTGCGCGGCGGCTAGTCCCGATAGCAAGCCGACAAGAGCCGTGCTCGCTTTTTGCGGCCATCTCTTCCTGTCGCCTTCGCCCGATGTCCGTGGCTTCGATTTAGTGTCTGACATAGTTGAACAGGACCGGGAACCGGTTGGTGGGGTTGTCGAGCAAATGGTCATCCTGCCCTTTCAAATACCGGTTGAAAAAGGAGAGGACACAGGCCCGCATCGCAGACGCGCCGCCCCGGACTGAATCCGTCGCCAGACCCACTTCCGTCAGATCCTTGAACGCAAAGTGGCTAGTAATGTGCATGAGGGAAAAGTACGTGTCCTGGGTGGCGTTGGTAATGGCTTGGTCGAAGGTTGGAGCAAGACTGAGATCTTCCTGATACAGACCCAGAAGCGGTAGTCGCAACCCCTGCTGTAACAATTGGTCAAGCAGGCTGGGAGCACCCTGCAAATAGCCTTCAAGCATCACGATCCCCTTGAACCGATCATCCGTTTGTGCCAATTCGCCCAAATCGCTGTTGCCCAGGGACCACCCCATGGCGCCCAGCCGGTTGTGGTCAAGCCGACCCGCCAGAAGCGGATCGCTGGCGTTGAATTGCGGCAGCGCCTCCAGCACAAACCGATCATCGGCGAGCCGATCCGCGACCGCTGTGTCAACAATCAGTGGGGTCAGGGAGTCGGTGAAGATGCCGCGAACCGCCTTGCCGTTAGGATAGACTGTTGTGCGACAATCCATGTGATCCATGGCCACGGCCACAAAGCCGTGACTCGCCAACTCTTCCAGCTTCTCCGAGCTTTCCTGTCGATGAAATGAGTAGCCGTGCGAGTAGATCACCACCGGGTAGGGCGAGCCAACGGAGGCAACGGGAACGTTCGGCAGCGAAAACGCGAAAAACCCGGCAAGGCGGGAGGCGTTGTCTCCGGAAGATCCGACATGTGCCTCGGCCAGGGGCACTGCCAATTGTGGCTCAATGTAGGCTCCTGGCAAGATACCCGGCACGGGCTCGGCGGGGTACCAGATGGTGATCATGAACGAGCTGTTGGTCGCAATCCCGTAGCGATTGGTCCTCGACGCGTCCGTCAGCATGCGGGTGGCTCGGCCAACGGCGTATGGACCGGAGGGTTTCGCTAACGCCGTGAAGAAGTGATTGGTGGGGGTGCGATAGCAACGATGCCCGAAACCCAGTGCCTCGGCGTCCAGGTAAACGAGGGCGTTAGTCGCCACGTTTGCCCGCACGAGCGTCGTCAGCGGTGTCCAATCCGCCAGGTTGGTTGAGGCTTCGAACGGGTAAAGATCGAAATACTTGAGGAATGCTGACGGCGCGTTGCCGAGGAGTTCCAGCGAGATAGTTCGATTCGGTTGCGATGTAATCGCCCCAAAGCGGTGAACGCTGGTCTGTGCAAAACCCGAGTCCGCCCCGGTTAGCAGGATGGCGATGAGGGTCACACGCCCGATTTGGGCAAGTCTGCGTCGCGCGGGCCGAACGCCATCCGCGCCGAGCAAGCTGGCCTTGGTGGCTATTCCCAATAGCAAGCTGACGAAAACCATGCTCGATCGAGCCTCAATCAACTTCTTCATACGTATTCTTTCCAGTGAGGCCAGTCCATTCCTTGGCTTCAGCAGTCCTGCGCCGTCTCACTTCGGGTGGAACTCGATCTTAAGGCCAACGACTCAAGTTCAGGTTTCGGTTGCGCGGGCTCGCCAAGCCGATGCGACGCTTGCGCACCGCCGCCGGAATCGGCCCGTCATACTTCAAAGCGGAATTCCAGAGCAAAACCGGACAGGGACGCAGAAGAATTTTCTGTGGAGCCTCGAAGGAGTCCGCGGGCGATTCACCAGACGGTGAAGGGGCGGAGTTGTGAGTGTGGATTACCGCGCTTTCACGTCGCGCGGCGGTGCGAACTTCGACCCGGACGGGCGGGGGCCGGGATAATCGGAAGCCTCCTGGGAGGCGCTTTCCTTGAGCCAATCGCAGTCTCGGAATTCTGCCAGCGGCGGCGCGCGGAACACGACCGCCCGGTCAGAACTGACGGCGAGCAATTTCTCACCGTCCGGCAGGAAGGCCAGAGCCGAAGCCGGCATCTCGAATGATAAAACTTCCTCGCCCGTGGCCGCATCGAACAGCCTGGCGCCATCGGTCGAGCCTGCGGCCAGACGAGTCCCATCTCGTGAATAAGAGAGTGAGCTGTAGAAGGTCGGGGTGCGGGCCAGAACCAGGCGCTGGTGCGTGGCCAGATCCCAGAGGAACAGACCGCCGCTCTGATCAACCGCCGCGGCGACGCGGAGCCCATCCGGTGAAAACGCAATGGCTGGCACGTCTTGCATCGCTCCAAAGGCTCGCCACAGCGGTGCTTTCCCGGAAAGAGGCAATTGCCATACACACGCGTGGCCCGTGCCGGGGGTGAAGCCGGCCAGCAATTTCCCCTCCTCCGAGAGTTTCACCGCCACGGTCTCCCCCATGGAAGTTTCGCCGACCAAGCCTAATTGTGGCAAGCGCCAAAGGCGCACGCCAATGGGACCGCCTTCGATTGCCACCGTGGCCAGCGTCGAGCCGTCCAGGGAAACGGCCATGCTTTCGATGGGCCCTCGGTGCGCCTGCACCATGGACTCCGCTTTCTCCGCACCCAGACTGCGGAGGTGAACGGTGCCATCTCGGCAGCCCAGAGCCATCGTTCGGCCGCCCGGCAGAAGCAGGCCCTCTCGGACCCTCAAGTCCCCGGTGGAGATCTTTCCCAGGCGTTTGGGTGGTTTGGAAGACCAGAGTTCAACCTCAGGGCATTGAGCGGTCCTCGGATCCACCCGCTTGGCCTGCTCCACGCGAGCAAAACCACTCCCGTCGGGCGCGACACGGACGAAAACCGACTGGGGGTAAGTGGCCGACTCCGCAACCACGCGCGGTTGGTCGAGCAGCCAAACGAGGACCTCCCCGTTGCGGCTGCCGGTGGCGAGCAGATGGCCGTCGGGGGAAAACTCCACGCTCAACACCACGTCCGTATGCCCGCGCAAGCCAGCGCGTCTTTTCCAAGTCGCGGTGTCCCAGAGGCGCACGGTTGAATCACCACCCACGACCGCCAGCGTCCGCCCATCGGGAGAGAACGCGGCGCTTTGCACAAAAGAAGTGTCCGCAAAATCGCGGACCCATGTCCGGTCCTCCATACGGCAGACGCGGGTGGGCGCCAATCCGCCAGGGTTGACCAGCCAGCGACCGTCGCCCGAGAATTTCACCGGGCTGATGCTGCCCGTCTCGTTGGTCAGCACGCCAACCTTTGTCCGCCGGGCGAAGTCCCAGAAGTCCAGATGACCGGCAGCATCGCCGACCACCAGCAAGTGGCCATCCGGCGAAAACGCGACGCTGGCCGCCAAGCCCTCGACCGGGAGGGTGAACTGATTCGTTTGCTGGTCCAGATTCCAAAGCTCGACCCGTTCCCCGGCGGCGACGGCCAGGAAATTCTGATCGGGAGAAACCTCCAGCCCCGCCACGGCTGCTCCCGCCGTTAAAAAGTGCTTCTCCAAACCGGAGTCCAAAGCCAGCGAGACCACCCCCTCGCTGCCGGTCCAGGCATTGCGGAAAAACAAGGTCTGCCGTCTGGCGGCCAACCCGGTGACGGTTGAGACGCCTCCGCCCCAGTTATGGTTGGTCAGCACCGAGGCTGGCCGACGTTCGCGCAAGTTCCACACAACTGTCCGCCAATCCGCAATCCCCGTGGTTAACAACCGGTGGTCATCCAGAAACCGGACGTTCGAAACCTCGCTCGAGTGCGCCTGGAGTGCATAGTGTGGGTCGCCCTGGCAATCATTGGCGAGGTAGCGCCACTCCCAGTTGCGCAAGTCCGCCTCGCCAGACGCCGGCACATGACGGCGAAGAAGGTCGCGAGCGCGGCCAAGGTCGCCGTTTCGAAGTGCCTGCCGGGCCAGATTCATGTCCGCAGTGTAGCTCTGGCGACGGAGCAGTTGGCCGTTGTGCCGGGCGCGAGCAGCTTCCCAGGCGCTGATGATGACGCCCGCTGCCAGGACCGCGATGAGAGCAGCGGCGGCCGCGAATTCCAGTTTGTGCCGGCGCACGGTCTTTTGGAACTCGTAGAGGCGGCTAGGTGGCCGGGCGAACACCGGCTCGCAATTCAGATGCCGTTGGAGGTCCATCGCCAGGCCGTTCGCCGTTTCGTAGCGGCGGGCGCGATCCTTTTCGAGGCACTTCATCACGATCCAGTCCAGGTCGCCACGCACCAGGGGGATGAGCCTGGGCGCCTCGCTCTGGCGGGCCTTGGCCACCATGGCCAGATCGTCCGCCGCCAGCGTGCTCAGTCGCGTGGAGGGACGTTGCGGTTCGGTTTCACGGATCGTCCGGCGCATCGCATCCAGCCCTGCTTGGAGCAACTCTCTTTGATCAAAAGGGGTTCGGCCGGTGATCAATTCATACAGCAGCACCCCGAGGCTGTAGATGTCGCTGCGCGTGTCAATGTCCGCCGCGGTCATCGCCGCCTGTTCGGGACTCATGTAAGCGGGCGTGCCGAGGAACTGCTCAAACGCCGTGAACAGTGTCTGGTCGGTCAAACGGCCTTCGACGGCTTTGGCGATGCCAAAATCAATGACTTTCGGGATCGGCGCTCCATCCAACTCGGTGACCAGGATGTTGGAGGGCTTGAGGTCGCGGTGAATGATCCCTTTTTGGTGCGCATGTTGAACGGCTTGGCAAACTTGGGTAAAGAGATCCAACCGCTGCCGGGTGGCGAGCTGGTGTTGGTCGCAATATTCAGTGATCTTCACTCCCCGGACCAACTCCATCACGAAGTACGGCCGGCCGGAGTCGGTGGCCCCGGCATCGAGCACCCGCGAGATGTTTGGATGTTCCATCAGCGCCAACGCCTGGCGCTCGGCCTCGAACCGGGCCACGACCTGTCGGGTATCCATGCCGAGCTTGATTACTTTCAGGGCCACGCGTCGTCGCACCGGCTCCTCCTGCTCCGCCATGAAAACCACCCCGCAGCCGCCTTCCCCGATCTGTTGCAGCAGCTTGTAACGGCCTACGCGCGCGCCCACCATCTCGCCTCCAGTGGAGCTTGAATCCAGGACGCGCTCACCCGGCGGGCCAGCCGCGGCTTCGGCGGCCAGCAACTGATCGAGGCGTCGGCGCAGGGCGGTGTCGCCGGCGCAGGCGGCTTCGAGAAACACGGCGCGTGCCGAAGCCTCCTCGATTTCGGCTGCCTCGAGGAAAATCTCGCGCAAACTGCGCTGAGGTTTTTCGCTCCGGTCGTTCATCGTGCCGGAATCATCCTGAACTGTTCGGTCGCAGGTCATCCATGCTTCAATGCGTATTCAACGACCCAAACCGGACACCAACGAACGGCATTGCCGTTACGCTGCCGGGCCAGACAGTGCATCCAGCAGCCAGGCCCGGGCAAAACGCCAATAACGACGGGCGGTGCGGTCCGTGACGCCCAATACTCCCGCGGCCTCTTCGACACTCAGGCCGCCGAAGTACCTCAGCTTCACTAATTCCGCCGCCTTGACGTCTTCGTGCGCCAACGCGTCCAGGCATTCATGCACCCGTAACAAGGTGTCGTCTTCCGCCTTTGCAGGCACATCAATCTGTTCCAGGTCAACGCGTTCGAGGTTACCGCCGTGTTTGCGGGCCGACTTGCGGCGGGCGTGGTCAATCAGGATGCGGCGCATCGCTTCCGCTGCCGCGGCGAAAAAATGGGCTCGATTCTCAAAGCGTTGATCGTCCGAGCGCACCAGGCGCAGCCACGCCTCATGCACCAAAGCGGTGGGCTGCAACGTGTGCCCGGCCGCCTCATTGGCCAGGCGGCTGGCCGCTAACTTCCTCAATTCCTCGTACACGAGCGACAACAAGCCTTCTGTAGAGGGCGCTTTTGAGGGAAACTCCCCGCGCGCGGTTCTATCAAACACGGCATTTCCCGCATCATTCATGGGTCGCGAATATTCTACTCTACCTGCTCGATGCAGGGAACACTAATTGTAAAGATTCCCCGAGGTAATCGACGTGATGCCCATCAGACGCACGGGCAGTAGTATCGCACTGCGAAAAGCTCGATCGTGTCTGAAGCACGCGTTACTTCGCAGAATCGTACTTTATCGCGACCGCGTGCATCTTGCCAGGCAATGCCTCCCGTTTTCGTTCTGTGTTCTTGTGCTCGGTTAGGCAAAAGCCAAAGCAAATCGGTTTTTAGGAGAGCCGACCCGGGATTACTTGCACTTTACTTGCACTCTTGCGTAAGTCCTTGATAATCAATGGAGCGGGTGAAGGGAATCGAACCCTCATATCGAGTAATGGAAATGTCGCCACCGCACCTGGAGCCATCGACCGCGTCGACATGCCAGTTGAGTGCCGGAACTGAACCGCTGATGCTCGGCATTAAGATGCCAGGGTTTCAGTGAATTCTTCAGTAAACGAGTAGCTTTCGGCCGGTTCTGGGCGGGGTTGGGTAGGGGCCGAGTAGCCTTGACTTCCCGAGATATTGTGCCACTTTTTCCTCTGAAAACTGAGTGTGAATTGCTCAATTCCGCCCCCAGCCACCACCTCCAAGAATCACCCGTAAGATCAAGGGCTCTTTGCGTGCTTCGCTTGCCTTAAGATCATTCGTCCTCAGCGTCGAAATAACTGTTCGAGCGGTCGGTCGCTATCCGGTCCTTGGATCTCTGAACCCCGCTGTCAGGCTGCCGCAAGGCCTCCGAGGGTGCGACCGGGAGCGGGACGGGGAGGCCTCGGGAGCAGGCCCAAAGACGCCCGTGGCCTCTGAGTGCTAATTCGACAGCTCGGCTGCCTGGGCGTAGGCCTCATCCGCCTCGGGCTGAGAGGCGCGTTCTTTCATCGGCCGACGATGCGGCGAACGCGAGCAGAGACTTGTGCACCATCCACGGCTTGCACCAGGCCGCTCTCGATCCGCGCCAACCGGCGGCGGGCGTCCTGTTTCCAAGCTACCTCACTTGCCCGCCGTCTCTGCCCAGGGAACCCAGCCTAATAAGACAAAAATAGAATAATCTGGTTATGCATTTGACTCTTGTGATTTTCGGCCGATTTTGCGTGAATGCAAAACTACCCGGAGACGGTTGTGGAATTCCGTGAGCGCTTCGCTACAGCGGAAGCCTGCAGAGCGTATGTGACGGCGCTGCGTTGGCCGGAAGGTTTTATCTGCCCGCAATGCGGCGGAACCAAAGCGTGGGCTATGCGACGCGCGCTGTATTGGTGTCGAGACGGTGATTATCAGGGGTCCGTCACCGCGGGCACTCTCTTTCACGACACGCAAACCCTTGCAGCTTTGGTTTGAGGCTATGTGGTATGTGATCAACCAAAAGTCGGAGGTCAGCGCGCTGAGGCTGCAGCGAGTGCTGGGACTGGGCAGCTACCGTACCGCTTGGAGTTGGTTGCATAAACTTCGCCGCGCCATGGTACGGCCGGGGCGGGATCGCTTGACAAGGGTGGTCGAGGTCGATGAGGTGTTCATCGGCGGAGAGCGGTCTGGCAAGCGCGGCCGGGGCGCAGCCGGGAAGTCATTGGTGGTCATTGCGGCCCAGGAGGACGGCAAACGCATTGGCCGGATTCGGCCCCGCCGAGTGGCCGATGCAGCGGGAGCAAGCCTGGAGCCAGCGGCTTGGGAGATGGTAGAGCCAGGGAGCACGGTGCGGACGGATGGTTGGGGAGGATACAACGGTCTCAAGGAACTGGGCTACAAGCACCGGGTGATCGAGAAGGACCCGCACCTGGGCGACAATCTGCTGCCCATGGTCAACCTGGTAGCTTCGCTGCTGAAGCGCTGGCTGTTGGGCACGCACGAGGGTGGGGTTCAACACTCACACCTGGATTACTGCCTGGACGAGTACACGTTCCGCTTCAACCGTCGCGCTTCAAAGTCCCGTGGACTGTTGTTCTATCGCCTGATCAACCAAGCGATTGACCTAGGTCCAGTCCCGGGTGCCGAACCGAAATCGCCCCTGAGAGGCGAAACACCACAAGAGTCAAATGCATAGCCAGATAAAATAAATGGAACACCCTGATACATTTTGTCACCCGAATCTCGTAGGTCCAGGTGTATGGATCATTCTGAAGCGCCTAGTGGCCGCTGCTGGCGGCTGCCGACCGATCGGGCTGACGCCCGCGCTCCGCGAGCGTGCGGACGCCAAAGGGGCCGTTGCGGAACTCCACCTCTGCATCAAGAAAAACGTATGAAGAATCAAACGCTCGATTGTCATCAGCAAACCCATTCGCCCGGCGTGCCC
>Ga0316229_1000938_pt1 | contig 33605 bp, 29 predicted proteins | sample TBH18023metaG_FD_206011 | JGI IMG/M metagenome (GOLD analysis project Ga0316229, IMG submission 206011) | Freshwater microbial communities from Trout Bog Lake, Wisconsin, USA - TBH18023 | ecosystem: Environmental > Aquatic > Freshwater > Lake > Hypolimnion/Profundal zone | place: USA: Wisconsin... | reverse complement strand
CAAAAATTTTGCCATCCTTCGCTCAGTCATTGACACTGCCATAAAGAACAACCTGAATCCGCTGCATTCTCTTTCCAAGATTTATGCCGTACCTTTATACGGCTGAACAGTTACCATTTTTTTAATACAACAGCAGAATGGAGATATTTCCCTGTTCTGCTTTCGTAAATTTGCTGAAAACCTTCACTCTTCGCCTAAAATTCCTGGACAGCCCTGCTGCGCAGGTCTTTAAAAGAAAGGAATTTTTACGGCTCAGATCTCGGTTTTCTTAACGCAAATTTCCTGAGGCATTCACAGGGAAATATCTCCATTCAGTCAATCGCAGGATCAGTCTGCACTTTTATCTGCACTCTGAAGCCTCAGGAACTATTACGGGGTACCCACCCGGCGAAGCTTCCGAAGAAGCCAGGTAGAGAAGTGAGGGACGGATTAAGCAACTACCAGTTAGTAAAACAATAATGAAGTCCCGAACGGCTTACCTGGCTTAGGAAGCAAGCCGATGGTGGGTCGGAATAGTTCTGTAGCTGAGGGGTGCAGATAAAAGGGGAGAGCAACATGAAATTTCTATTCATTAAAAATCTCCCATCGACGACAGAGGTTTCTGGGGAAGATTTGAAACATCAAAATGCAGGAATGCGAACAAGGACTGGAACCCGAGTATCACGGGGAGGCCTGCAAGTATCACAGTGCCTGCAGTTGCAGGGTGGGAAGTAATGATACTTTCGGACCATTTATAAATACCGAACAGACCACCAAAGAGGATAAACACAAAGGCCAGTATCAGTTCAAGGGAGCCTATGTTGAAGTCACGGAGGTAATAATTATAAAATACCCGTTTGATCATGCGGCTGAAATATTTCAGCGGGAACTGGAACGCAATCCGATGGATCTTCAGGTTGCTCTTCTCATCACCGTATTTTGCACGCATCGGCATCTCTGTAACAACAGCCCTGATGGTGTTCAGCCTGAAAAGAATATCGCTTTCAAAGAAGAAGCGTTTGGCGATACGGTCCAGCGGCAGGCTTTCAAGAGCCTTGCGATGTATGGCAGTGAAACCATTGCTGGGATCCATGATGTTCCAGTAACCGCTGGCGGCCTTATTCATGAATGAAACCCCTGCATTGCCCAGTTTTCTCAGGAAAGGCATCTGGCCGAGGAAAGCAAGATCGTAAAAGCGGTTCCCCTTCACATAATCTGCCTGGGAATTCCTTAAAGGTTCGATAAGTTTCGTGATCAGAGAAGCATCCATCTGCCCGTCCCCGTCAAGTTTTACCACAATGCCTGCTTTGTCGGCGAGGGCCTGTTTATACCCTGTGATCGTTGCTCCCCCCACACCCTGGTTATGGGAATGGTAAATAATCTTCACCCGTGAGTCGGTGCAATTGGCCCTGACAAAATCCCCTGAATGTTCAGGGCAATGGTCATCCACCACATAAATAAGATCAACTTCCGGCCCTATGCTGCCAATAACCTGCAGAATATGGTCCTTTACCTTATAACTGGGAATTACAACGGCTATCATATTCGTCCCTGTTAGTTTACTCCGGTTCGTTTCCGGCTGCTAAAATATCAATAATAAGGTCATCTATGATAAGATCCTTCTTCCCTGTATGCCATACGTAGACTTTGATCACATCGTCTTTCGACTTTATCTCTGGAAGGTCGGAGGAGAGAAAAGCCTGGTTCCAGCTGCCCGGAACAAAATTCGTTTTATCAAAATACAAAGCCTTGTAGCTGTATGTTCCTTTTTTATCCTCAAGAGATATAACAAGGATGGCAGGATTTTCAGAGAAGGGAACATCGGAATATACTTTGACACTTGCTTTTATGCGCAGCGTACTCCCGATATCCGGCAGATCGCTGCAGCTGAACACCAGGCCCGGACTGAATTCGGTGGTTTTATCCATCCTGAATGCCATCTTGCCCGAAGCCGCGTTTTTGTTAATGATACGGGAGTCGACATCCGGCGAAGCCTTTTCAAAATCAAATACCTTCCTGGTTACCGGGCTGAAGTGGTTGTCTTCCTCATTGATGCAAGTCTGAAAGAATAAATAGTTGTCATACTCGCCGGCCACCGGGCTTTTCCTGAATATAAAAACTTCATAGGGCTGGTCGCCAAAAGTCAGCATATTATATTTCGGCCTGAAGAGTTTGATGAGCCTCATGTATGGATCGTGCATTACCGTGTCAAGCGGTATCCTGCATTCATTGGGCCCGAAATGCGCATCCCAGATATACAACGAACCCATGGGAATGTCTTTAACCGAGGGGGCATACCATAACTGTATGCTGTAGTTGGTGCTGTAGGGATCGATATTGAGAAAATACGGTACGTTGAAATCGTTATAACATACAATAGGCAAAGGATGGATGTTTTTACTGACCCAATCGGAAGCCTTTTTAATTATTTTTTCTTCGTCGCCGAGGGGCACGGGGAACCTGTAGGTTTTAAAATTGAAGAAAATGATCAGGGCAATGATGATGACAGTAAATGCTGAACGCAGCCATTTTCTATTCCCGGCAAGCATTGAAAACAGTGAGAAACCGTATAGTGCAATCATCGAAGCCACGGGGATCATCGGCGCTACGTAACGGATTAACCCGATGGAGGCGCCCCAGCCTTTTGAATACATGAAAGAATGGAAAAAGTAATAACCCAGCACCGGCAGAAGGAACATGAGAAGGATCTCGGCAGCATTGATGCGTTTTTCCCTGTTGCCTGAAAGAAAGCTGATAACGAGCATGATGATCCCCAGGCAGATCATTATGAGATTTGGAACACCGAAAGTAGTGTCGGCCTGACGAATGTAAGTCCAGAAGGAGCCCGGCGTATTATATATCGGGTGGATGAGCGGATATGGATTGTTTCTTATCACCCAGAGCAAATCCTTGTATTGGTACGCACCTATCACCGAGAATAACACGAAACCCAGCCCCAGGAAGGGAATCGCCTTCCACTGTCTTCTCAGCACTAAGCCCAGAAATAAGAAAAATATCATGAAATACCCTTCGGAACGTGCGAAAGGCAGAAACGAGATGACGATTGCAGCTGCGATGTATTTCTTTGAAAAGAACAGGTAGAGCGATAAGATAAGGACGAAACCGAACAGGATCTCGGTCATGGCGGTGAAAATCATTACCATGTACAAAGGGGAGAAACAAAGGATGACGATAGCCATCCATGAGTTGCTGACTTTAAGCTCACGTGCGGTTTTCATCAACAGCCATGCGCTCAGTGTTGCCTGGATGACGTTGAACACCTTGATACCCGGGAAGCCAAACTGTGCAAAAGGCGAGCTGAGAATGGTGTACAAAGGCCTGCCCCAGGGATTCAGGAAAAGCTTTGGATAAGTAAAAGAATACCTCGAAAGGAAATAATGGTTTATATTGTCGGTGCCTCCGTAGTAACCCCTTGAAAGAAAAGAGATTATTAGCAGGATGATGAACAAGGCTCCCAGGAGAAGGTATTCCGGGTTCCGGAATTTGGCTATTTTCATGCCGGTTGAATTTATTGAAAAATCGAACACGTAAATTTACCGAACATCTTCAAACTGATAAAGAAAAACTTTAAGTTTGTTACCCGAAAAGCCTCAGTGGTAATGAAAGACAAAGGAAAGATTTACAGGAATTTATTCGTCGTGATTCTTGTGCTTCTCATTATTACTGCTCTTGCATACAGGTATTTCCCGTTTTCGAAGATCATCAGGGTTACGGCAAGCAAAGAGCTTGCGCAGATAGGGCCTGTCAAAACCGGTTCCGAACCTCCCAACAGCATAGCCTATGATTTTGAGATCGCCAGGGGAACAGAAGTCCCCAACGGCATTGTGATCGGGAATGCGCATTCAGGTCAGTATTCGGCCAAGGCTTTCGGTAAGAATGCATTTACACCGGCGCTTGAGAGGCTTGCCGGAGACCTCGGGACCGGTAAACTGCGTTACATAGCCATTTCGGCCTGGGTGTTTGTAAAGCCGGGTAGCGAACCTGTGACCGCTGCCTTGGTGTTAGCCGCATCCAATGCCATGGGGGTTAATTTATGCTGGAAGGGGGTTGGGCTGAAGGATCCCGGGGTTCCCAGGGGGAAATGGTTCAAGATGAGCGGGCAGTTCGATCTCAGCGATGTGAAGTTTGCCAATGATACCAGGGTACAGATGTATTTCTGGAACAACAGCAGCACTGATATTTATATTGATGATTACTACCTCGTTTACGGAGGCCCGGCTCCACGAAGGGGTGATACCACTTATGTTGACCTTACCAGAGGCCTCTACCAGGAAAAATTCAATTACCCTCCTTTCCCTGTTAGTTTTATGTGGATGGCTACCATCGGCGGCATAAGCGGCAGCAGCCTTGTTAACGGGGGGGATGGCAGGCCGGAGCCGGTTTTACCTTCAGATCCCATGATCAGCGGGAATTTCATCCCGGGAAATTCAGGCAGGGATGTTCTATTTGATTTAACCGGAGGGGGTAAACCGTTTATCTATGCATTTTGTACAGAGCCCGGTTCATTCAGGAGATCTGCGGTGGAAATACCTGTTGCCATGCCATCAGTAAAAGGGAAACAATACTTTCTTAAGGGAAAATTCATTAAAGGCGAGAATGAGCAGTTGCTTTACCTTGGTGAGAAATCCTGCTTCCTTTGTAAATTCAGCAGCAAAGGCGGGGTATGCCGTGAAGGATCAACCGTAACGGCTGAATTGCTCTGGCAGTCAGAAAAATTTGAGAACCTTGATTTTGATTTTGAAAGGCCACTTCTTGCAGAAGACTTTGACGGGGAGGGGATCAGCGAAATACTTTACTGCAGTCCGGGCGGCAGCTGGAAAATGTTCAGGTTCCAGCTTAAAGGCAATACAGGAAGCTGGGGGCTCTCAGCCGAGAGTAAAGAAAACCTTGAGGACTGGAGCGGAACAGCCGGGGCTGTAAAATTAACTGCAGGTCATTTTATACCTGGCCGCACTCAGGCTGGCATACTGGCAGTTTCGGAAAAGGGCAGGGACCACCGGGGTTCATACACACTCAGGTTTTACAATCCTTCGGTTAAAAATTTCATCTCATTTTTTTCGCAAAAAAACGGGTTGTCCGGAAAGATCAAAGGCATTGATTCATTAAAGGTTTCAGACATGTTTATTTGCGGAAATTTCGGAGAAAATTCAAGCCCTGTGGTGATGAGGTATAACCGTGACTGGAGGTTCGACCTGAAGCAGATCGCTTTCAGTGATTCAACATACCATATTCTTAACAATATAGATTTTGCAGGATATCCTTCCGACCATAATCCCAAGTATTATGAAGTTCTTAAGCTCATCCCCGGGAGGTTTACCGGGAACCAGGCTTCATTTCTCGTGACAGGCCGAAACTGCAGGAACAGGGATTATAACGGGAAGGAATGCGATGAATATGAGAACCTGCCCGAACTGCCGGATTTCATTTCAGTTTATTCATTTGTAAAACCATGAGGATGAGCTGCAACCTTCGTTATTTCATTGCTGTGATCTGTCTGCCGGCATTTGTCATCCTCAGCTCCTGTAAACAACACGCAAAGACATCCGAAGTAATAACAGAAAATTTTATTGTACGTGATTTCATTCCTGCAACGAATGCAGACCTGAAACAGGTGCTGAACCTGGATTACCAGGAGGCGTTTCAGTACGGTTTTATTATCCCCACGATAAGGCAGACCAAAGATGGTTTTTTCGACCTGGAGTTCAGCATAAAAAATACCGGCACGCAACCAGGGAAATTTGCCTACAAGATCTATTACCAGAATGAGTCGTACAAATTCCCCGAAGCCGAACCTCTTGACAGCACAAGGCAGGGGGAGAATGCCTGGGAGAATTTTTACGGGAGCTGGGAGGATACGACCAGCGGGTTCAGGGAAACCGAAGTCATTGCGAATGACAACAGTTTTCATAAGATCAGCAGCCAGTTCAGGATTGTAGGGAATCCAAGGAATGAAAAGAGTTATTTTAACGGGCCCTGGAACGACCGCTGGAAAAGGAATCTCAGGGTAGGGGAGTACAGCTTCATGCTGGTGGTGACATCCCCTGAGAATATCAGCCGCAACCTTGTCCCCGATTATATCCAATATATCAACCGCAGAAATAAAGGGGAGTTCGTAAACCCTTACTACTTTTTCCTTTACGGCCTGGGGAAACATCTTTCGAACAACATGGTATGTGTTTCGCCTCAGCGGTTAAAGGTTATAGCTGCTCCTGATCCCGGAGGCGGGATCTATGTCTCACCGGTCCATTTTAAAAAGGAGTTTGTGGATAAATACGCAACCGGTTGCTGCGGACAGGATGACAAACTCTTCCGGAAAGCGGCTTTCGAACAGTTTATCCATTACATCGATGCTTCCACGAAGCTCAAAAATATTCCCGTGATAAGGGATGTGCTTGGGGAAAATTATTCCAAGATGGATTATAACTGGAACTCGAGGTTCTACAGGAATGAAGAGCTTATCGCCTCCACCTCGCTGATTGCGACTGAACCTTGCCAGACAGTGGTTTCCGATGCCGTGAACCACAAGATCACCATGTTCAATCCGAAGTCGGAGTTCGGGAAATGGCAGAAGCAGAATGTTGGTGTGATCACGCGTCATCCTTTCACTTACGGAAGGTGGACAGTGAAGTGCAAACTCACCGAACTGCTGAATAAAAACAATATGTGGAACGGCCTTACGAATGCAATATGGCTGATCACCAAGGATCAGGCTGAATGGAATTTCCGCAGGGAATGCAGGAAAGGCGGGTATATGGCGAATTATTACGGGGGACAGCAGGATGTAAGGATCAGGCAGGTGGGTTATTCCGAGATCGATTTCGAGATCCTGAAGACCGTACCATATTGTCCGCCCTGGCTGTTGCCGCCCGCATACAATAACGGTCTTGAAAAACAATATGACGTTGCCTCATGGAATGTACCTTTCCCTGAAGAGATCCTGGCCGATGACGACAAGATCACCGTATCCTGCACCAACTGGGATATGGCCTGCTGGGATCCTTCAAAATTCAGGGATGGATGCCAGACCATTGACTACCAGGGACAGACTTTCTGGGCTCACCGCTGGGACAAGAACTACAGGGCCATCACCGAAAAAACACCTGAACCTGACGATGAGCTGTTTGCTTCGCCGTATTATTATTTCCAGATAGACTGGAGGCCCACGGAGATCATATGGAGGATAGGTCCTTCAAAAGACAGGTTGCGGGTGGTGGGTTATGTGAACAGCAGCATGACCTGCATCCCCAATAATTCCATGGTGCTGATCGTGACACAGGAATTCCACAATACCAAGTGGTGGGTGGGCTCCCAATATATGCAGGAAAATATTCCTTTCCCGGGGAAGAATATTGTGGGGGAGATATATGAGGTGACCATAGAGTAGGTAGCGAGAAGCAAGGTAGCGAGGTAGCGAGAAGTGAGGTAGCGAAATAGCGAAAATTGGCAGAAGATTTATAGTTACAAACAGAAAGAGCAACATGATATCCACTTTATCCATTGTCATCCCAAGTTACAACGAAGGCCGAACCATTGTTTCAATTCTTGACAAGATCAGGGATGTAGACCTGATCAACGGTATCAGCAAGGAAATAATCATAGTTAATGACTGCTCCACCGATGATACTGAGCAGGTAATCGAAAAGTATAGTAAGAGCAACCCCTCCCTTACAATTCAATACTTCAGGCACGATCGTAACCAGGGGAAAGGAGCTGCCCTGCGCACAGGTATCAGCAAGGCAAGCGGCGAGTACCTTGTAATCCAGGATGCAGACCTGGAATATGATCCGAAGGAGTATAATGCCCTATTAAGGCCTGTTGTCGACGGGTTTGCCGATGTGGTTTACGGATCCAGGTTCATGGGAGGAAACCCTCACAGGATCTTGTTTTTCTGGCATACATTGGGAAATAAATTCCTTACTTTTTTTTCCAACTTATGCACAAACCTTAACCTGACCGATATGGAATCCTGTTACAAATTGTTTAGAACAGATCTGATCCAGTCGATTCATTTAAAAGAAAACAAGTTTGGGTTTGAGCCGGAAGTAACGGCAAAAATTGCAAGGATACCTAAGATCAGGTTGTATGAAGTCGGGATTTCTTACTATGGACGACTGTATGAGGAAGGAAAAAAGATAGGCTGGAAGGATGGCATCAATGCCTTGTTTTGCATCATCAAATACGGCCTTTTCAGGCGTTAAGCTGCATTTTCTTTAATGGTATACGTGGATAAGACTTTTAATATTCGGATCAACCACCTCAAGCACAACTATATCCGGTTTCTCTTTCTGAATAATGTCCCAGTTGAGTTCATACATCCAGGCATCAAAAAGATAAACCGTTTTGCGGAAGTTCTCTTCAAAAAAGGGCATCATCTGGATGAAGAATGAGTCCCTGATCACGACCACTTTTGGCAGGCTGCTGTCGGCCACCACTTTCACATGCTCAAAGTCGTCGGGCGCGTGGAACCAGGGCGGGGCTTTATGACCGGCTTTTTTTCCGTCCCTGGCACGCTGCACTTTTAAAACAGGCTTGAAACACTCTTCTGTCGTATATTCTGAAATACCCATTTTCAGCGCAAGATTCCCTCCCGGAAGTTTGTATGGGATAAATGCCACATCTTTTCGCTCAACTGGTTTTACAGATGGAAAATCTTTTTTGATCCTGCAGATCAACTGGAAATAAGCTTCATAGCCGCCTTTAGTGTTCCAGTGAGTATCGGTCTTTGAATACAACCTGCCTTTACTTTTGGCCTTGAGCAGGGCAGGAGTGACATTTACGAAGGGGATGAGGGTATCCTTTAAAAGAACGGCAATCACTTTCTCTGTAAGTGTTGAATCCGTTGGCCGGATATAATCCGGTGGAAGATATTCTGGGTAGACCTGGCCTTTAACAGGGGGAAACAAAATGTAAAGCCTGATGCCGCCGGCCTTGTAAAATATCACCCTGTTCCTGATCGTCTGGTGGATCAGCTCGATCGTATCAGGGCCGTACATTTTGGTTCCCTCGTAGTATGGCCTTTCAGTGGAAGAAAAAAGCCATCCTTCCCGGCCTATATCCACATCACTATGCGGGGGGGATTTTCTGTAAACACAAATATTTATATTCCGTGACCACCAGTTGATGAGTTCTTCCCTGTATGGGAAACGATCGGTGTAAAAATTATCATAGGCTGAAGGAAAGGAATCCGCTGCCAGGGGATGAAATACAGGTCGTTTTGAGAGGGCCCTGTTTTCCCTTTTACTTATACTTTTTTCAAATTTACCGGTGATGGTATCAAGGAACCAGGGTGTGAGCAGCCAGGCCATGAAAAGAATGGCAAAAAGAAGGGGATATGTTTTGCTGCCGTTATTCATTAAAACCTGAAATAAATAAATGCCTTGAGTGTATTTGAGAGGATGGTCATCTGTGAATACAACAGGACAAAAAGAATAAATGCAAGTGACATGATATTGTACAAATGATAAACGATACTGTTTCCGGGCTTGCCCTTCTGAATGATCCAGGCTTGTATTTTATCCCAGGCCATGTCAAACAACTTGGTACATCCGGCTACAGCCAGAATAAACATAAGAATAAATTCCCGGTTGAGGTAACTTAAGAATTTACCGCCGGGGGCAATGCCATGTTTAAATCCGAACATCAGGCTATAGTAATCGATGGCGCTTTTCAAATCGCCCGAACGGAAAAGGATCCAGGCAATCAGTATAAAAAACAGCGTATAAAACCGTCCGATGATGGCCGGCCCCTTATTAAGTTTTTTACCAATCCTTGTACGTTCAAAGATCAGCAGGAATCCGAACAGCAATCCCCAGATAATAAAAGTCCAGGCCGCCCCGTGCCAGAACCCGCAGATTAAAAATGTGAGAAGTATGGCAGCAGCATAAATGATGTTATCGACCCTGATCCCAAAGTATTTCTCCTGTGTAAGTTTCCGGGATATGCTGTAGGCAAACGGCAGAAAAACGTAATCACGCAACCATGTTGACAGGGTTATATGCCATCTTGTCCAGAAATCACGGATCGATCTTGAGGTATAGGGGAAATTGAAATTCTCGCTGAAACGGAATCCGAACATCCTGCCCAGGCCAATAGCCATATCGGTATAACCTGAAAAATCGTAATAGACCTGAAGCATATAACTGATGGCGCCAAGCCAGGCGATGGGTGCGTTGAGTGATGAACCCGGGTTGTTGAAGATATAATCGGCCGTTTCACCCAGGGGAAGGGCGATGATGACCTTTTTGGCAAGACCCAGGGCAAAACGTCTCACCCCCGAGGCAAAAAGGACGGCATCAAAACGGGGATTTGCCAGTTGAGGTTCAATAATTTTGTATCTGTCGATAGGCCCGGCGATGACTACAGGGAAGAACCCAAGGTAAAGACCCAGGTCTATTATATTTTTCTGTGCCGGGGTTTCCTTCCTGTTAACCGACAGCAGGTAAGTCACGGCCCTGAACGTAAAAAAGGAGATGCCAAGGGGCAGAAAAACAGTATTGACAACTATAGGATTGAGTTTGAATACAGAAATCAGGATGTTGAAATTGGTTTCGAGGAAAGCCGTGTATTTGAAAATCACCAGGCCAAGAATATTCAGTATGATACCGAGGACAATCCAGAATTTCCGAAATCGCTGGGTGGATAACCTGCCGATGAGTATACCGAACAGGTAGTTGAGCAGGATTGAGCCGATAAGCACCGAAACAAATGAAACTCCGCCCCAGGCATAGAAGATAAGGCTTGCCAGGAGGAGGAAGGGTTTCTTTAATCCGGAAGGGACCAGGAGGAAACCGAGCAGTACAACGGGCAGGAAAAGAAAAAGAAACACCAGGGAAGTAAAGAGCATGGCTGCAGTTTGTGAAAACAAAATTAGTATTTTTATAAAAAATTAAACCAAAAGCTATGAACAGGAAGATTCTGGTTTTAGGCGCCGGTATGGTAGGAGGCGCGATGGCTCTTGACCTTGCAAAGGATAAGAGGTTTGAACTGACCGTTGTTGATTATAATGCCGAAGCCCTGGCCAAAGTGGCTTCATCAGGGAATTTGCAGGTCCTGCACCGGGACCTCAGCGATCCTGCCCAGGTATGCGAACTCGCCGCAGCTTACGATATGGTTGTGAATGCAGTCCCGGGGTTCATGGGATTCCAGACATTCAAAGCGGTCATCCAGGCAGGGAAGGATATTGTTGATATTTCATTTTTTATTGAAGATCCCTTTACGGTGGATGAGATGGCCCGTGAGCAGAAAGTTACCGCGGTAATGGACTGTGGTGTGGCCCCCGGCATGTGCAATGTGCTCATTGGCGACGCATATCACCTTCTCGATTCAACTGAAAGCGTGATTTATTATGTAGGTGGATTGCCTGAACTCAGGGAATGGCCGTATGAGTATAAAGCTGTTTTTTCTCCTGTGGATGTGCTTGAAGAGTATACCCGCCCGGCGAGGTTTATTGTCGCAGGGACTACCGTGGTGAAGCCTGCTCTTAGCGATCCCGAGCTGATGAACTTCCCGGGGATCGGAACCCTTGAAGCTTTCAATACCGACGGGCTGCGCTCACTGGTTCATACCATCAATGCCCCGAATATGACCGAGAAAACCCTTCGCTATCCCGGGCATATAGAAAAGATGAGGGTTTTACGCGAGACCGGGTTTTTCTCAAAAGAAGAAGTTACAGTCGGAGGAGTGAAGATAAGGCCCATAGATCTTACCTCCAGCCTGTTGTTCCCGAGCTGGAAATTCACTGAAAAAGATGTGGATGTTACCGTGATGAAAGTAGTTGTGGAAGGGATCAAGGACGGGAAGCGCACACGTTTCACCTGGGATCTTTTCGACCGTAAGGATGAAGTCTCGGGCATTCATTCCATGGCCCGCTGTACAGGTTATACAGCAACCGTGGCCCTGCGCATGATCGCCGACGGGGTGTTTACTCAAAAAGGCGTGATAGTCCCCGAATATTTCGGAGCCCATCCGAAGTGCGTGGATTATTTACTCAAAGGCTTGCGCGAGAGGGGAGTGGTGTATAAGGAGAAGGTGGAGGAAATTTAGGTAGTGAGGTAGCGAGAAGTGAGGTAGCGAAACCAGGTAGCAAGGTAGCGAGAAGCGAGGTAGCGAAACCAGGTAGCAAGGTAGCGAGAAGCGAGGTGTCGAAACCAGGTAGCGAGGTAGCGAGAAGTGAGGTAGCGAAACCAGGTAGCGAGGTAGCGAGAAGCGAAGTAGCGAAACCTAGAATTCATCGGTATCAATCACTGCCTTTTTCTTCTTTTTCTTTACCTCTTTAGTGGTGCCGGGGCTGGCGATTGCATTTTCCTCGTCACCGCAGTCAAAGTCAACTTCAAGAGGTTTTTTCGGTGGATCGAAGTCCTTGTCCTTAACTATATGCAGGCTGGGGTCGGCATATACCTGTTCCATATACAAGGCCCAGATGGGCAGCGCGGTATTGGCGCCCTGGCCGAGGGCCAGTGTGCGGAAATGAGCTGAGCGATCCTCGCAGCCAACCCATACACCGCTCACAAGGTCGGGAGTGATGCCCATGAACCATCCGTCGCTCTGGTTCTGTGTCGTGCCTGTTTTACCGGCAATGGGATTGTCAAAACCATACTTGTATTTCAGCCTTATCCCTGTGCCGTATTTAACCACACCCTGCAACAGCTGCAACATCAGGTAAGAGGTTTCTTCACTGATTGCTTCCTGTTTCTTTGGTTTGAATTCCTGGATCAGGTTACCGTCCTTGTCTTCAATTTTGGTAATGAATATGGGTTCGGTGAAAACACCCTTATCGGCAAACGTGCTCATAGCGCCAACCATCTCGTAGAGTGAGATATCGCAGGACCCGAGGGCAATCGAATAAACGGCAGGGATGTCGCTGGTGACACCCATTTTATGAGCCATCGCCACAACAGCAGCCGGGGAGTATTTCCTGATGAGCTGGCCTGAAATCCAGTTGTTTGAATTGGCCAGCGCCCATTTAAGAGTGACCTGTTCGCCACGCCTTTCCTCGCTGGTATTTTCGGGCGCCCAAACCGTGCCATTGCCAAGGTCGATCACCGGTTGAACGTTGGGGTAGCGGGAGCATGGCGATTCGCCTTCCTGCATGGCCAGTGTATACAGAAATGGCTTAAACGTGGAACCGACCTGTCGTTTGGCAAATTTCACGTGGTCATACTGGAAGTGGAGGTAATCGATACCTCCCACGTATGCTTTCACATATCCGGTATGAGGATCCATCGACATAAGTCCGGATTGCAGGAAGAACTTATAATACCTTATGGAATCGAAGGGGCTCATCACGGTATCCCTTTCACCTCTCCAGGAAAATACTTTCATCCTTGTCTTAACCTTGAATTCATTGATGATGTCGGCCTCTTTGTACCCCTGGGTCTTCATGCTTGCATAACGGTCGGTGCGCCTCATGGAAGAAATCAGGAGGTTATTGATCTCCTTGCGTTCATCTGTTTTTTCAAAGACGAAAGGAGCGGTCGGAACCCCTTTCCAGTGAGCGTAGAATGCTGGCTGGAGTTCTTTGCCGAGGTAGGCAGCAACAGCTTTTTCGGCATATTCCTGCATCTTGTAATTGATGGTTGTATGCACCCTCAAACCATCGCGGTAGAGGCTGTATTCGCTTCCGTCCTCCTTTTTATGGGTGTTGCACCATTCGGTAAGATAGCCGCGGAGGTATTCCCTGAAGTAGGTGGCAAGACCCGTGGTATGGTCCTGGATGCGGTAGTTTTCCATATTCAGGGGGACAGCCCTGAGGGAATCATACTCGGTTTTAGTCAGGTAGTCGTATCTCTGCATCTGGTAGAGCACGGTGTTCCTGCGTTCAATGGCCCTGGCCGGGTTCCTTACCGGGCTGAAATAGGTGGGGGCTTTCAATACGCCGATCAGCAATGCGGCTTCTTCGGGATTCAGCTGATCAGGCTCTTTGTTGAAATATGTCTTGGCAGCAGATTTAATGCCGAAACTCTGGGATCCGAAATCCACCGTGTTAAGATACATTGCAAGTATCTCTTCCTTGGAATAGTTACGTTCAAGCTTGATTGCGGTGATCCATTCCTTGAACTTGATCATCACGGTCTCGCCGAATGTGCGGTTTGATTTACGGGGGAAGAGGTTTTTTGCAAGCTGCTGGGTAATGGTGCTGCCGCCTCCTTTGGATGTGCCGGTGGCCATGCCCCAGAATACGCGGAAAATGGCCCTGAAATCAATACCGGAATGTTCATAAAAACGGGCATCCTCGGTAGCTATCAGGGCGTTGATCACGTTGGGAGAAAGTTCCTGGAAGTGGGTGTTGGTACGGTTCTCGAAATAATATTTCCCCAGAAGTTTGCCGTCTTCGCTGAGGATCTCGGTGGCCAGGCTGCTCTTCGGATTTTCAAGTTCCACGAAGGTGGGCATGCTGCCGAAAAGACCGAGGGCCACTCCTACAAAGAACAGAACGATCAAAGTAATGCCTATGACATAGGCGATCCAGAAGTACAGAACAAATTTCTTCGGATTCACTGATTTCGGTTTAATTTCCTTGTTTTGTAAAATTGGAATATGATCTATCCCGCTCATAGTTCAATTTCAAGACCTACATCCCTGATACCATACAAATCGCTTATCCGCATAGCCTGTTCAAAAGTAAAGGAATACTGTCCTTTCTGCATGAACCTGACTCCTTTCTGGAAGAGAAAGCGGTTGTATTTTATGCTCCCTGCCCCGGTGCCCAGCCAGCGCCCGTCATAATCGGCAAGCTGGCATTCGACCGTGTCCCTGGCAATCCTGCCGTCGGGGAAGCGTGTGTCGAGGAACATAAATATATTGGCAAACGGATAATTCACATCATTCCGTATATCTATATATAAAGAAAACGATTTTGAAGTGTCGGGGATGGTGACGGAGAAGGTGACTTTTTCCTTGTTGTCCCATTTTCCGTCGGGGATGCGGTGTGTTTCGCGGAAGAAACGGTTTGAATGGCAGGAGCAAAGGATCAGGATGATCCCGGGGATTATGAATAAGGCAGAAAGCTTTCCACGCATACCGGGGGCAGATATTTAAAGGTGATCGAAGCGGGTAAGGTCGTCCTGACTGATCCCATTGTCAAACTCACGCTTTTGTTCAGTAATGTTTGCGAATTCCTCAAGGCTTTCGGGGATGCGCCCCTGTTTGTTCTCGTCGATAATATGGAGAACATTTCCGAGGGGGATTGCGAGCAGGTTTTGCTGATCGTTCGTATAGGAGTACCACATGATCTTCCCGAAGATATCGGATTTCTGGTGGATGGCGTCACCTTTCCCTGTTTTAAGGCGGATATCGGTATTGGGGAAATCCTTGATAGCATCCATATAGGTATCGTATTCGTAATTGAGGCAGCACTTGAGTTTTCCGCACTGGCCGGCCAGTTTCTGGGGGTTGAGCGAAAGCTGCTGCACCCTTGCGGTATTGGTCGATACCGAGCAGAATTCGCTGAGCCAGGTGGAGCAGCAAAGTTCCCTGCCGCAGGTGCCGAGCCCGCCAAGGCGGCTTGCTTCCTGTCTTGCGCCGATCTGGCGCATTTCGATCCTGACTTTGAATTCGTCGGCAAGCACCTTGATAAGTTCGCGAAAATCGACCCTGTCCTCAGCAGTATAATAAAAAATAGCTTTGGTGTTATCACCCTGGTATTCAACGTCGTTGATTTTCATTTGCAGCCCGAGCTTATCGGCAATCTCCCTCGACCTGAACATGGTGGGTGTTTCCACATCCACGGCTGAGACCCATTTTTCAATATCGGCCAGCCGGGCTCTGCGGTATACTTTGCGGATTTCCTGGGAGTTGGGGTCAATGTCTTTCTTCCTGAGCTGAAAACGCACGAGTTCGCCTGAGATAGTGACTATGCCGATATCATGCCCGGGGGATGCTTCAACGGCAACGATATCGCCGGTTTCAAGGACCACATCGGGAGGGACGCGGAAAAAATCCTTGCGGCTGTTCTTGAACCTTATCTCGACAATATCCATAGGGACATAGCCTGCGGGCAGGGGAATGGTCTTGATCCAGTCGTAGGTATCGAACTTGCTGCAGCGGTGCTGGTAGACACCGTTACTTTTCTGGTGAGGCTCAGGCGAGCCGCAGCAGCCGCGGGAAAGGAAGGGATTTCGGGAAGAGTCATAAGTGGAGCCTCTGAATTCAAGTTCAGGTTCCGTACCGGGCACAATTTCCACAATTGGCTGTTCCTCTTCGGTGTCTTTCTTACGCCGGAAAGCCTCGTAAATCGCGCTGTTGTCGGACTGCTGTTCCTGTTCCAGCTCGGAATCCTGTTCTTCTTTGTTAACCTGGTCTGTGGTTTCTTCCATTGACTTGAATCTCCGGGAATCCATCTCCCGCCTCAGCGGTTTTGACACCGGGACCGGGATATTACCCTTGAATTCTAATACAAAGGTACGAAATTCGGTTTAAAAAGACGCAGAATTTTGAGGGAAAGGTCAAGGAACAATGCTGGGGCATAGGCATTACGTTCCACATGATATATCGCATCGTTGAAAAGTTCATGGAACCCGGCCAGGCCGGCAGAGTCTATGATGGGAGCGAATTTTTCAAGGAATTTTACTTCTTCGGCATCGCAGTTAAGCCTGCCGGCCTGGCCGTAAACAACGGCCGGACAAAGTTCAAGTATATGCAGACCATAGAACAGGAATGCTTTCTGCCTTTCCCTTCCCGATTTCGCCATGTCGGCCGAGAAGCTTATGAGCTCAGGCACTTTCATAGCATAGCAGTTGCGCATCCAGGCAGTGAAATTTCCCAGGTAATGGTTTTCACGGGCTTCCTCTTCCTGGCCTGCAATATGCCTGTCGGGAGGTATCCTCACCATCAGGCATCTTGATTTTATGGTGCTGATGATTGAGTCGGGATCTTCGGAGATCAGGAGGAAAAGTGTTTTTTCAGGCGGTTCCTCAAGGATCTTCAGGATCTTGGGGGCGGCCGAGTGAAAGAGCTTCTCCACCATCCAGATGATCATGACCTTGTATTCCGATTCGTAGGATTTATAGCTCAGGGTTGTGATGATCTCATTACAGTCATCCACATTGATAATCCCCTGCTTATTTTCAATGCCGATGAAATCGTACCAGTCCTGAAGGTTCACCGGGAATGGCCTCTGGAGGATAAACTTCCTCCAGTCTTCGGCGAACAGCCTGCTCTGGGGCTTTTTAGTTACTTTCTTGGTTGTAGCTACAGGGTAAATGAAGTGAAGGTCGGGATGGATGAGCTTCTGGTATTTGACGCAGGAAGGACAGACGCCGCATGAGTCAAGATGGGTAGCGAGTTGGCGAGGTAGCGAGGTAGCGAAAGAGTCAGTAGCGAGGTAGCGAGGTAGCGAAGTAGCGAAACTATCAGAATCTGGTGGAGTGGCGGGTTTCTGCCGGTTTTTACAGTTAATATACTGTGCATAAGCAATCGCCAAGGCAAGTTTGGCAGAGGAATCGGGGCCATAGAAAAGCTGCGCATGGCTCACCCTCTGGTCGCTGACCGTACGTATGAGTTTATCTTTTATCGCCTGCTGGCCGGGGATTTCACTGAAACGCATTAATCAATAACATCAAATGAGACCGCTAAATTAAGCAAAATCACAAGGAAAACTTTTTTTAAGGTATTGATGATGCAGATTGATTTACGATTGGACGAGTTACGATTTACGATTGACATTATTGATTGCAGATTTACGAGTTAAAAATTTACTCGTCGATCGTCATTCTTAAAATTCAATCGTAACTCCAAGATCGTCCAATCGTAAATTAAACTCCGTCTTCGGACCTTAATTCTCCTTCTTATGATATATTCCGAAGGGGATAACAAGGCCGAAGGTAATCCGCCTGCCCATATTATAAATACCCACTTCCTTAAGCCTGCTCAGGTGGTCGTAATATTTAACATCCGTGACATTTTTGCCGCTGATATAGAAGGTCCAGACCTGGTTCTGCACCCTGAGTTTTGCACCAACATTAAAGTTCAGAAGCACATAACCCGGACTTGTAGTCTCAAACTCATCTATCCTGTCCTGTGCAAAATGGGTCTCCAGCTCAAGCTGTATATAGGGCTGCTTTAATACGCTGGTCTTTCGTGTTTTAAAAGTCCATTTCACCTGGTCCGTAAGGTGAAGTGCAGGTATGAAAGGCAGAGGAATTCCCGTTGAAAGATTTCCACCCCATACATAATCAAGGTTATTGTCGAAATGCAGGGCTTCAAGAGGATGAACATCCAGCTCGATTTCGAATCCCTTTAGCAATGAATTGCCCTGTACATAACGGTAAACAGGATACCAGGTGCCGTTCACCTCCTTTTTCTCCCCGTTGAGGTTCCTGTAATAAATAAAATTATCGATGATGTTGTAATAGCCGTTGAACGAGAGGTCAAGGTACCTGGTATCCCAGGCGATCTCGCCGTCTATCTGCAGGCTTGTCTCGGGGTTCAGGTCCGGGTTTCCGATCTCATACCTGAAGGTGCCCTCATGAAGGCCATTGGCGCTCAGCTCAGAAATATTCGGAGCGCGAAATCCGCGCCCTATATTGAATTTGAGATTGACAGCTTTATTAAGCCTGAAGGTCATGCCGGTAGATCCTGTGAAAGCCGAGAAATCACGGCTGAAGGCCCGGAACAGGGTATCGCCCGATGGCGCTGGATGCCCAAGTGAATCAAGGTAAAGAGGGTAGCCTGTAATATGCCTGTAGTCATACCTCAGGCCAAGGTTGAAAGTAAACTTCTCCCAGGTCTTTTTCATATAAACAAACCCTCCCCAGTCCTGCAGGTCGAAATCAGGAATAAGATAAGACGAACCATGGTTACGGTTAAACTGAGTCATGCCTGAAACTCCTCCCACGAGCTCAAGAGATTCAAAGAGAAGGCGGGTATACCGCGCTTCATAGGTCCAGGTGTCGAGATGAAAAAACAGGCCCGGCTCATCAGGGCTTAAGCCGAACTCCTTTCGGTCATTCCACTGGTAACCCAGGCTGATCTTAACCTGGTTATCATTGATGAGCAGGTTGGTTATCGATGAAATCTTGTTGTGGTTCACTACCTGGAAGGGAACATCGATCGTCCTGCTTTTTGCCTTGCTCTCCGGAACAATATTGCCCAGGTAATCAATAAACTGCATGGTAGCCGAGTCACGGAGGCCGTCGATCATCCCGATCTTTGTATTGAACGAGCTGAAATGAAGATGGGAGTATCCCCAGCGTTTTACGACGCCCGCCGTGACTGAATAATTTTTCTCGTTAAACCCGGAATTATAGACCCATTCTGTAGGAGTGCGGTAGGAAGCGGCAGTTTTATAAGTCCCCCTCACCCTCCAGATCCAGCCATCCTGGTTTCCTTCCAGCATGAGGGAGTTGCTTAGCAGGCGGTCGTTCGTGGAAGCCTGCGAAACCCATTCACCCTCAATCACACCGGGCCTGGCCGGGGTTTGTTCGAGAATGTTGATCACTCCGCCCATGGCATCCGAGCCGTAGAATAGCGAGGCAGGGCCTTTCAGGACCTCTATGCGGTCGGCAGAGAACTGGTCGATCTCTATTCCGTGTTCATCGCCCCATTGGTTTCCTTCCTGCCTAACTCCTTCGTTAAGTGTGACAATACGGTTATAGCCCAGGCCGCGGATCACCGGTTTCGAGATCTCTCCGCCGGTGGTTATTTCAGAAACTCCCGGTATTGTTGATATCGAGTTTATAAGGTTTGTGGATGGCATGGTGAGCAGTTTCTCTTTATTGATCGGTGTAATGGATATGCTGCTCCTGTCGTTCTCGGATGTAAGGGCGTTTCCTGTGACCACCACTTCTTTGGCTTCGATCGCTGAAGGGCTGAGCTGAAAATCCTTCTCATGGACCTCGCCAAGATCAACCTTGGTAACTTCTGCTTTGTAACCTATATAGCTTACCTGGACAACAATGTTGGAATTTGGAAGGTTGCGGAGTTTATACAGTCCGTCTTTATCAGTTATAGTGCCGGATTTCAGGTCAGGCAGAAAAACGGTTGCTCCTGGCAGGGATTCCCCGGTTTCTTTATCAGTAACATGGCCGCTCAACATTCTCTGTGCATGAGCCATACATCCGCAGAGAATAAGAATAATTACAAGGATATAACGGGCCGGGTTCTTTATCATAAGGATCTGCAAAGATAGACCCATTAACAACACCCGGATCAAATGCTTATTGCATGAAGATCTCAGGTATCATGAGATTACGGTCATTCTCAACTTTTTGCAGGTCGTTTTCGGGAATGAGGATCCAGGATTTCACAGGGATCTCTTTATGGATCTTGTCTTTAAGGCAAATGAAACAGACTTTCGATTCGATCTCATACGCGATGAAACGGATAGTGGGAAGCATAACGGATTTTATTACTTAATCCGGCATGCAGGGAAAAGTGATAGGAAAAAGGAAAAAAAATGTACAAAGTACTTTGTCCTTTGTCCTTTATTTCAGTCCCATGAAGTCTTCGCACAGATGAACTCCAGGTTCATGCGGCCTATGTTGGAACGGGATATACTCTTGGGGCATTCGGCCTCACAGGCGTATGTATTGGTGCAGTTACCGAACCCGAGTTCGTCCATCATTTTCACCATTTTGGTTACCCTGGCTTTAGCCTCGGGACGCCCCTGGGGCAGGTATGCGAATTGGGATATTTTGGCTGAAACAAAGAGCATTGCAGAAGCATTCTTACAGGCTGCCACACAGGCGCCGCATCCTATGCAGGCTGCTGCATCCATTGAAAGTTCAGCTGCAGGTTTCGGGATCAAGATATGGTTGGCTTCCATGGCTCCGCCGGTGTTTACTGAAATGTATCCGCCTTCCTGGATGATCTTGTCAAATGCCGTACGGTCGACCATGAGATCTTTGATAACGGGAAATGGTTTCGCACGCCAGGGCTCGACGGTGATGGTATCCCCGTCTTTGAACTTCCTCATATGAAGCTGGCAGGCGGTTACGGCGTCATCGGGGCCGTGCGGGCGGCCGTTGATATAAAGGCTGCACATCCCGCAGATACCTTCACGGCAGTCATGGTCAAACACAACAGGTTCTTCGTTTTTCTGAATAAGGCTCTCATTCAGGATATCGAGCATCTCCAGGAAAGAACAGTTCGGGGAAATCCCTTCAAGGGGATAAGTCACGAATTTTCCCTTTGACTTGGCATCTTTCTGCCTCCAGATCTTTAACGTCAGGTTCATAATTATAATGTTATAAAACAGTAACAAAGTACGAAGTACTAAGTACAAAGTACAAGGGAAAATTCCTTTGAACCTTGTACCTTGTTCTTTGTACTTATTTGTAATTTCTTGCTTTCACTTCTGTTTCTTCATAAACCAGCGGTTCCTTGTGAAGTTTGAACTCGCCTTCTTTGATGTATTCCCAGGCGGCGACATATTTATAGTTCTCATCGTCGCGCAGGCACTCGCCTTCGGGGGTCTGGTATTCTTCACGGAAATGCCCTCCGCAGCTTTCGTTGCGGTTCAATGCATCGATAGCCAGCAATTCGCCCATTTCAAGGAAATCGGCAACGCGGTTTGCCTTTTCAAGTTCCACGTTCAGTTCGTCGGGTTTACCGGGGATACGCACATCACTCCAGAATTTCTTGCGGAGATTACGGATCTGGGCAATGCCCTTGGTGAGGCCTTCCTTGTTTCGCCCCATCCCTACATGCTCCCACATGATCTTTCCCAGCTCCTTGTGGAAATGGTCAACGCTATGAGTTCCCTGTATTGACATCAGTTTATTGATACGATCCTGAACTCTTTTCTCGGCTTCTTCAAATTCCTTTTTGTCGGTGGACATTCTCGGAGTTTTGATCTCTGCGGATAAGTAGTTCTGTATCGTATATGGAAGCACGAAATAACCGTCGGCCAGTCCCTGCATGAGGGCTGAGGCCCCCAGGCGGTTAGCGCCGTGATCTGAAAAGTTGGCTTCGCCGGCAACAAATAAACCAGTTATAGTCGACATCAGTTCATAGTCTACCCATAATCCGCCCATGGCGTAATGAACAGCAGGGTATATCATCATTGGGTTTTCATATGGATTTTCATCCACTATCTTTTCATACATCTGGAAGAGGTTGCCGTATCGCTCCTCTATCACATGCTTGCCGAGGCGTTTGATGGATTCCTTGAAATCGAGGTATACCGCCAGCCCCGTGGGGCCTACGCCAAAGCCTGCATCGCAGCGTTCCTTTGCAGCTCGTGAAGCCACATCGCGGGGTACAAGGTTACCGAAAGCAGGGTATCTTCTTTCGAGGTAGTAATCGCGGTCTTCTTCAGGGATATCATTTCCTTTAAGCAGGCCCTGCCTGTTCTTTTCCGCATCTTCCTTTTTCTTAGGCACCCAGATGCGTCCGTCGTTGCGGAGGCTTTCGCTCATGAGAGTGAGCTTTGACTGGTAATCTCCATGAACAGGGATGCAGGTGGGATGGATCTGGGTGAAACATGGATTTGCAAAATAAGCGCCTTGCTTCATGGCCTGCCAGTTTGCGCTGGTGTTCGAACCCATGGCGTTGGTCGAAAGGTAAAATACGTTTCCGTATCCGCCGGTCGCAAGGATCACCGTGTGGCCGAAATAACGTTCGAGCTTGCCCGAGATGAGGTCACGTGCTATAATACCTCGTGCTTTGCCATCCACCATAACCAAATCCATCATCTCATGGCGGTTATACATTTTCACTGTGCCCAGCTTGATCTGCCGGCTGAGAGCTGAATAAGCTCCGAGTAAAAGCTGCTGGCCCGTTTGTCCGCGGGCAAAAAATGTCCTGGAAACCTGGGCTCCCCCAAATGAACGGTTTTCGAGAGATCCGCCGTATTCGCGGGCAAAGGGAACTCCCTGGGCAACGCACTGATCAATGATGGCGTTGCTGACTTCGGCAAGGCGGTATACGTTCGCTTCCCGGGCACGGTAATCGCCTCCTTTCAGAGTATCGTAATACAGGCGGTAAATGCTGTCGCCGTCGTTCGGGTAATTCTTTGCTGCATTGATCCCGCCCTGGGCTGCAATACTATGAGCCCGCCTGGGACTGTCCTGGTAGCAGAAGATCTTCACATTGAACCCCATCTCACCAAAGGAAGCAGCGGCAGAAGCGCCTGCCAGGCCGGTTCCGACAATGATGATATCGAGTTTGCGTTTGTTCGATGGGTTTACCAGGTTCTGGTGTGCCTTGTAATTGCTCCATTTCTGGGCCACCGGCCCTTTCGGGATTTTTGAATTTAACTCAGCCATAAAGCCTAACGGATAAATAAAAAGTAAATGGGTATGATGATAAAACCTAAGGGGACTACGATGGAATAGATAACCCCGAACCATTCAATGCATTTGGTGTATTTCCTGAAATTCAGGCCGAGGGTTTGGAAAGCAGCCTGGAATGCATGGTTCAGGTGGAACCCTAAAACTATAAAAAGAATGATGTATAGTAGCGAATAGGCAGGCTGGCTAAAAAGGTCAACAGCCCTCTGGTAAAAATTCGGTTCACCGTCGGCAAACCTGGGCCCCTGGGCCCAGCCCAGCTTGATCGCATAAAAATTCATCAGGTGGATCACGAGGAATATAAAAATGATCCCTCCGGTCCATATCATGTATTTTGAAAGGAATGGAGTTTCCGATCTGTTGTTCACTGCATACCTCACCGGGCGCGACATCCAGTTCTGCACCTGCAGCAGTATGCCCAGGAAGATGTGAAAAATAAAACCTGCAAACAATACGATCTCGAAGACTTTCACCACGTAATTCGTCCCCATGAAATATGCCGCGTCGTTAAACCACCTTCCGCCGTCATGGCGGAGCAGGCAGAGGTTTATACTCAGATGGACCAGCAGGAATATGATAAGAAACAACCCCAATAATGCCATCCAGATCTTTTTTGTAATGGAGGAGAAACGTAAGAATGATGCGCTCATAACCCGGACTTAAAAATGTTTATCAAATAGGTGAAGTAAAAGGAATTTGCCGTTAATTTGTCACTGGAATTAACACGAACCGAACAAAATTAGATTTTATTTTTTTTAAAAAGGAATAATCCACACGATATTTTAATAATTCAAAACCAGTCTAAATTATGTTTCCCGCAAACGTTTATACAGAAAGAAGACAGAAACTCCGTTCAGAAATGTCAAACGGAATCGCGTTGTTTTTGGGCAATACCGATGTTGCCTTCAACTATCCTGCCAACCAGTATACCTTCAGGCAGGACAGTAATTTTTCGTATTTCTTCGGATTGGATCATCCCGACCTGGCAGGCCTGCTGGACCTGGATGAAGGAAAGGACATCATTTTTGGAAATGACGTGGATATAACCGATATCATCTGGATGGGTAAGCAGCCAACCATTGCTGAGCAGGCTGCAAAGGCCGGGATCTCAGTGACTTTTCCCCTGATAGAACTTACAGAATATATTGGTATGGCAGTAGCCAAAGGAAGGAAGGTACATTTCGTGCCGACCTACAGGGCCGAGACCAGGGTTCAGCTCGCAGGACTCCTTGCAAACGATCATCTTAAGATTCACGACCAGGCATCACCCGAACTTATCCGCGCCATAGTAAAGCTGAGGATGGTCAAGGATGAACAGGAAGTGAAGGAGATCGAAAAGATGATCGATGTTGCATATATCATGCATACAACAGCAATGAAAATGGCCAAACCCGGTGTTATAGAGCAGCAGATTGCAGGAACCATTGAAGGTATTGCGCTTGCAAATGCAGGGCCTGTATCTTTCCCCGTGATCCTAACAATGAACGGTCAGACCCTTCATAATCATTATCACGGCAATGTATTGAGCGAGGGGCGTATGCTGGTCATAGATGCAGGATGCGAGAACGAACTTCATTATGCATCGGATATCACACGCACCGTACCTGTGGGCGGAAAGTTTTCGCAGCGCCAGAAGGAAATTTACGAGATCGTCCTGAAAGCCAATATGGTAGCAGCAAAGGCTGTTAAACCAGGAATCCCTTTCAGGGAGATCCATTTACTGGCAGCCACTGAAATCGCCAAAGGCCTGACTGCAATTGGACTGATGAAGGGCGATCCGAAGGAAGCGGTTTCTAAAGGCGCGCATACCTTGTTTTTCCCTCACGGCCTCGGCCATCCGCTTGGACTGGACGTGCACGACCTGGAAGGCATGGGGGAAACTTTCGTTGGATACGATGATGAGGTCAAGCGCAGCAAGGAGTTTGGTTTAGGCTTTCTTCGTTTCGGCCGCAAACTTCAGCCGGGCTTTGTCATGACTATCGAGCCGGGTATTTACTTTATCCCCGAACTTGTCGAGATCTGGAAAAACGAGAATAAGAATGCCGAATTCATCAATTACGATAAAGTGCTGACCTATCTCGATTTCGGCGGCATACGCATTGAAGATGATGTTCTTGTGACTGCGGATGGCGTGAGGGTTCTCGGTAAACCGATTCCGAAGACAGTGGCAGAGATAGAAGAAATAATGAAATAATTTACGATTGATGATTGACGATTGACAACTCGAAAATCGTAAATCAAACATTGAAATCGTAAATCGGGCCTCGTAAATCGTAAATAACGATGTCGCGTTCATACAGATACTATGACCTCATCATGGCAGCCTTCGTGACGGTGCTGCTGTGCTCCAACCTGATAGGGGCCGAGAAGGTCATTACGGTGGGGCCGATTACCTGCGGGGCAGGGATACTGTTTTTCCCGATCTCTTATTTTTTCAATGATATCCTTACCGAAGTATATGGCTACGCCCGTTCCAGGAAAGTGGTCTGGGCAGGGTTTGCAGCTTTGATATTTGCTTCGGTGATGGCTTCCGTTGTGGTGAACCTTCCTCCCGCTGCCGGCTGGGTACACCAGCATTCTTTCGAGGTGGTTTTCGGCCAGACCCCGAGAGTGGTTATTGCCTCCATCACAGCTTTTTTCTGCGGAGAATTCTCCAACTCATATGTCCTGGCGAAAATGAAAGTCTGGACAAACGGGAAATATCTCTGGACCCGCACCATAGGTTCAACCGTAGCCGGCGAGGCAGTGGATTCACTGATCTTTTACCCCATGGCATTCCTGGGTTTCTGGCCCATGAACTTGCTCATTACAGTGCTTCTCACAAACTATACTTTGAAAGTATTGTGGGAAGTTTTTTCTACACCGGTCACCTATAAAATCGTGGCTTTCCTGAAGAAGAAGGAGAATGAAGATTATTACGACAGGGATACCGATTTTTCACCGTTCAACCTGGAATAATTGCCGAATAACAGTATTGATGAAATACCAGGATTAATCCTGATACTGAATCCTACCTGTAAAAATGCATCTCTGTGATATACTTCCAGACTTTTTCGGGCAGGAAATACCGCATGTCGCGGCCTTCTTTAATACCCTGCCGGATGAAAGAGGAAGAGACTGTAATCAGTGGTGCATCAATACGTAAAAGGGAAGGATGGTCATCGAACCGGCTGGGGATTGTTCCTGGCCGGGGGTAAATATATATATTGTATTGGTCGAGGAGCGCTTCAAAGTTTTTCCATTTATGCAAGGTGGGCAGATTGTCGGATCCAAGGACGGGTATGAACTTTTTACCCGGGTATTTTTCGGACAGCCAGGTGAGGGTATCAATAGTATATGAAGGTTTTGGAAGCTTGAATTCGATGCTAGATGATTTGAATCGCCTGTCGTCATCAATCGCCAGGTTGACCATGGCCAGGCGGTGATGATCGGCCAGCAGGCTTGATTTTTCTTTCAGGGGATTATGCGGAGAGACCACGAACCAGACCTGGTCCAGCCCGCCATATTCCACCATATAGGCAGCAATCATCAGGTGGCCGTTATGAATTGGGTTAAAGGACCCGAAAAACAATCCGGTTTTTGTTTCTTTCTTCACTCCTGTTCAAGAAATTGTTTGATGGCATCCACCGAATCCCTGCATGCCTGTTCAAGGGATTCATTGATGATGGCAAGGTCAAAATTATTCGCAAATCCCAGTTCAAACTCAGCTCTTTCGAGGCGTTTTCTCAGGGTTTCTTCGTTTTCCGTGCCACGCTTCCTGAGCCTGCTTTCAAGAGCTTCAATGGAAGGAGGCTTGATATAAACCGCCAGCGCCTTTGATCCGAACCAGGTTTTCAGGTTTATCCCGCCTTTTACATCCACGTCAAAGATCGGCACACGGCCTTCTTTCCATATCCGTTCGAGTTCCGACTTCAGGGTGCCATAATAGCTCCCTGGGTATACTTCTTCCCATTCTACAAAGTCATCGGCCTGGATTCTGGTGCGGAACTCATCCGCAGTCATAAAATTATAATCCTTACCATCGGTTTCGTTTTCACGCATGGGCCGGCTGCATGCTGAAACTGAGAAAGAAAGCCGGGGCATTTCGTTTAATAAGTACCTGACGATGCTGGTTTTACCGGCACCGGATGGGGCGCAGACGATGATGGCTTTGCGTGTCATAAGATGTTCATCAGCTGCTCTTTGATCTTTTCAAGTTCATCTTTCATCTGGACCACCAGCTTCTGCATATCGGCCTGGTTGGCCTTGGATCCCATGGTATTGATCTCACGCCCGATCTCCTGGGTGATGAAACCGAGCTTTTTGCCTTGTGAAACACCCTCATCCATAGTCTCAAGAAAATAATCACAATGCTTTTGGAGCCTGATCTTTTCTTCTGTAATATCAAGACGTTCAAGGTAATATATCAATTCCTGCTCGAAGCGGTTCTGGTCAGGGGCCGAGCCGTTGAAATCGGACTTATAATTGGAGAAATCCCTGATCATCTTATCCCGTATGTCGTTTATTCTCTGTTGTTCAAATGGCTCAATTTCAGCAAGGTATTGCAGGATCAGCTGAATTCTTTTCTTCAGATCCGCCGCCAGTATTTGTCCCTCGCCAACCCTGAATTCATCGAGGAGCGCCAGCGCATGTTCTATCCCTGCCCTGACCAGCAGCCAGTCATTTTCGCTGAGTTCTTCCTTTGCCGACTGCACCACTTCAGGCATTTTCAGGATGATTGGTAAAAGGCCTTCGGGGCAATCCTCCCTGAGTGCACGCTGAAGGGACTTCAGTTCGGCATGGTATTTCAAAGCCAGTTCATGATTGATGGATATCCCTGTTGATTCAGCTGCAAGTTCGGTGCTGATGAGAAGGTCGACCTTGCCTCGTTCAAGTTTCTGGGAAATAAGGTTCCTCACTTCGGTCTCCTTTTCCCGGAACATGGAAGGCAGCCTGAGTGCCAGGTCCAGCTGCTTGCTGTTCAAGCTTTTAACTTCAATGCTTAGTTTGCGGCTGTTAAACTCTGCAACGGTCTTCCCGTAGCCCGTCATCGATTTGATCATGACTTATAATTTATATGGATGTAAATATACGAAAACCCTGCGGAGCTGCAATATTGTTAGGAGAAGGTGAGGGTGTGGGGTAGGAATTAACTTGATTTTTAGTACTTTTGTATTAGGAGTAATTATATGCAGTACCAGCTCATCGACGATACGCTAAAACTTTACACCCTGATGCTTAACGACATAGCTCAGGCCCATAACTACATTATCCTCGAAACCTACAAATTCGCCAACGACCATATGGGTGAGAGGTTCAGGGATGCTCTAACAAAAAAGGCCAGGGAAGGAGTGAATATCCGTATCCTCATCGATTCCTGGGGCAAGGGCCCGGTCAGTGAGGATTTCTTCAAAGAACTGACTTCAAACGGGGGCGAAGTTAAGTTCTTTGAGAAGATCAAGATCAATACCGACCTATTCACCCGGGGCCACCGCCGTGACCACCGTAAGATCATGGTTATCGATGATAAGGTCTCTTACCTCGGATCAGCCAACATCACGGGTTATAACCTGAATTGGAGAGAGCTGATTCTCAGGTCGGAAGGAGACCTGGCGGTTCCCCTGAAACAGGTGTTCATGGAAAATTTCGAGGCATTCAATCCTTATATCATCACGAATAAACTGAACTTCACCCGCACCATATACCATGGCGATTTCGAGATCATGAGGGATGTTCCTTCGCTTCCCCTCCAGAGGATACGAAAGAAATATGTGCAGATGATCCGCTCGGCAAAAACATCCCTGGTGCTTGAAACGCCCTATTTTCTGCCGGGGTACAATCTAAGGAAGTCATTGATGGATGCGGCAAAGCGGGGTGTCGACGTGCAGGTGATCATGCCCAAGAACTCGGATGTAAGGATAATCGATATCCTCAGGAATAAATACCTCGGCCTCCTTCATAAAAACAAGGTGAAGATATTCTTTTATGGGCCTTATAACCTGCATGCCAAGATGATGATGATCGATGATGAAATCTTCTCTATCAGTTCGGCCAATTTTGATTACCGCAGTTTCAGGTTCCAGTACGAGGTTGCGCTTATCGGTTCTGAGCCTGCGATTACCAGCCAGCTCAGGGATCATGTCGCTGAGACCCTGAAAAATTCCGAGGCTTTTATCTATGAAGTCTGGGAAAAACGATCGTGGGTTGAGAAATTTTTCGAGTGGTTACTGACTCCTTTCAGGCACCTTCTTTAATTTTTCCTTAATTGAACCGCTGTTGACCAGGGCGACCCCGCTGAAGATCAGCACGGCAGCCAGGATTTTGGTCCAGGTGATGGTGGCGCTTCCTATGGTAACTGATACGGCGGCTGCGATAAATGGCTGGAGGTAGGTATAATAACTTACTATGCTTGGCATAACCCTTTCAAGGGCATAATTTACCAGGAAATAGGCAATGAAAGTATTCATTACAATCACGTAAATTACAAGCAACCAGTTTTTTACTGATATTGCTGCGAAGGGAATCTCCAGGGCAGATTTGATCGAAAAGGGAAATACGAATAAGAAACCGAAAATGGATACCCATTTGAGAATGGTGGCTGTTGTATATTTCGAGGTTAATGGTTTTATGAGGACGAGGTAAAGCGCATAAAAGACCATGTTCCCTATAATGAGCATGTTCCCGAGCGCATGGTTTCCGCTGAAACTCAGTCCGCTGCTGTAAAAAACCAGTAACAGCGCCCCAGATCCGCCGAGAGCTATACCCCCTGCTTTCCTTATCGTTACGCTTTCGCCTATGATCAGGCTTGAAAAAATCAGTACCAGGATGGGGTTGATAACATGCAGGATGGAAGCATCCACCGGTGAGGTATAAGTGAGTCCTACATAAAATAAAGTCTGGTTCAGCCCGAAACCGATAATCCCAAGGAAGGCCAGCATGATGAAGTCTTTGGGGGCAACCTTTTCATGAACGAAAAGTTTCTGGAAAATATAAAAGCAGATCATCCCGCCGGCAAGCCTGAGGAAAATCAGCTGCATGGGGCCGAAGATACCGGTAAGCAGGTATTTCGAGATCGAATAATTAATCCCCCATATAAAGGCAGTGGCCAGTAATGCCAGGTGAGCTCGCTGGTTTTGAGATGGGGATTTCATCAACCTAAAAGTCTCTGCCTTAATTTTTTATGAATTCCCGAAAGAATGATATACTTAGCAGTAATAATATCAAAGGTCAATTGAAAATTATAAGGGTTTGCAGGATGATTCCCTGTTATTGGGTAAGATTGTTTATCAAGTTGCCCCTCGTTCATTAATTCTATCACCAATTCCGTTGCCTCGATGGCACTTTTTTTACATTCCGGGATTGTATCGCCCTGAGTATAAACAGATTCCCAATCCAGGCATTTCATTGAATATCCACCTTCTTTTTCAGGAATAATATTATTTGTTAATGACAGCAGGTTCATCTCATTAGACCTTGTTTTCTGCAAGTTCGACTTGTTTTTTAATATTTTGTAAAACGCCTTTTTTACAGTTTTATGAAATGGAACAATTACTGATTCAGTATTTTTTACAAAGATATAGTGACTACCTTTAACTCTTGCTAGTTGCCAATTATTTTTCAGATATTTGAAAAAAGTCACAAAAAAAAGCCATACCTCTGAGGTACAGCCTTTTTTCGTGAATCGTGACTCATGATCCGGTTCGCAAGTCAAGAGTCACGGTTTGGAGTTTACGTTTAAGAAATTTTGATTTCTTTTTTGGTTTCCAGCCTGGCTTCTTCGCGTTTCGGCATAGTGACTTTCAGGACACCTTCCTGGTAATCAGCTTTTATAGTTTCAAGATCTATGGTCTTGGGCAGGGTGAAGGAACGGCTGAAAGAGCCATAGTAAAATTCTTTGCGGGTGTAGTTCTTGCCTTCTTCTTTCTTTTCATCTTCAATTTCGGCAGAAATAGTCAGGACGCTGTTTTCGAGGTGGATCTTGAAATCGTCTTTTTTCAATCCGGGAGCTGCAATCTCAAGCAGGAACGAATCGGCCTGTTCTACGATATTGGCTGCAGGATCGGTGATGCGTTTTCCGAAGAAATCACCAAGCTCATTTTCAAAAAAGTTACTCATCATATCCCCTAAGGGGTTTCTCTGGTGCCATCTTATAAGTGTCATGGTATACCTCCTTTGTTTTATGTTGTTTTTTATGTTTGCTGACGAGAGATATTCAATTTCCATACCAGCCATTAATTTCCCCTGAAAAGCCCGACTTTGCCGACAAAATGACATTTCGTTTTTAACAAACAGTGTCATTCTGGCGTATTTTCTATTGCTCATTTAACTGCCTGCTCTGATGCACTCAGAGCAGGCAGTTAAATTCGCACACTCCGCATCAGTTGTTAAGCGCGAAGTACATCACACAAGCCGCATCAGGTACAAGGAGCGATTTACATCTTGTTAGGACTCGGGATTCAGATGGGATGAGCGACGCAGTAACGTCAGCGGCGTTGTGATGTACGAGCGACTGCTGCAATTCAAAAATGCGAGCAAAAGCGGCGTTGTGATGTACGAGCGACTACCCGCAATGCAGGAAAGTATTCACGAGCTTCAGAACTTCCTTCTCGTTATCCTTTATCGATTCGCGCAGGAACTCATCATTATAGCTGCGAAGCTTTTTGATGATGCCGTCGATGACCAAAGGGGGAAAAACTCCGTCCTGCTCATAAATAGCCCTCTGTTTCTGCAGTATCCCGGCGCTCTTCCAGCATGAATCGGGAAGATGCTGCAGGTCTTTCACCTTTTGTTTGTTCTTTTCATCAAAGATATTGATGTCGACGTAGGTCCTTTCGGCATAATCCAGGGCATCTTTCATCTTCAGCCCGTGCCTTGCTGCGACTGTAAGGCCGGCCAGCAGGAGGTAGATATCCGCAGAGCCGTCAGGACAACGGAACTCAACAGTCTGCCTGCTGCCGAATCCTTTCTGTGTATCAGTTTCAAAAGGATTGGCGTCGGTGATCATATCGTGTTTGCTGCCCCAGCCGAGGGGAACACGCACAAGGACCGAACGGTTGCGGTCACCCCAGCAGATATTGGTCGGGGCTTCCTGGTGAGGTACCAGCCTGAAATACGAAGTCGGGATTGTATTGCCAAACGCAGTAAGGGATTGCGAGAGGTCGAGGTAGCCGGCAATGGCCCTGCGTGCGGTATCGGAAAGCTTGCCGTTATCGAGCATCTGGCTTTTATCGTTCTTCATCAGCCTGGTGTGGATATGCAGCCCGCTGCCAGCCTTCCCGGTGGTAATCTTAGGTGCAAAAGTGACGGTTACCCCGTATTTATATGCAAGGGAGCGGATGATCCATTTGGCAACCAGCAATTGTTCGGCGGCATCTTCAAGTTTCACGGGGATGAATTCGATCTCATTCTGTTCAAAGCTGAGGCCGGTCTCTGTAAAATTACCCACTTCGGAATGACCGTATTTGATGTAACCGCCGCAATTCGCGATGGCGTTCATAGCTTCGATACGGAGGTTCTCCCATTTGCAGAACGGGGCCGATTCATGGTAGCCCTTCTGGTCGGCCGCTTCGAATAAATTATTCTTTTCGGAGATTACATAATATTCTAGTTCACCCATGACCTCGAAAGCAAGCCCGGTTTCCTTTTTCAGGGCTTCATGCGACTTACGGAGGATATATTCCGGAGAATTGGCAAAAGGCAGCCCATCCTTATCATAATAAGAACAGATAATATCAATGGCAGGGAACTGCGAAAAAGGATTCACGAAAGCCGTGCGGTAACGGGGGATCACGTATAGATCTGACGAACCTGCCTCGACATAATGCGGGAACAGGCTTGAACCGTCCACACGTTCACCTGCACTAAGTATGCTATCGAGATGCTTACGGCTCTTGATCATAAAGTTCAGTGTCTTCAAACGGCCGTCGGCACCGGCATAGCGGAAGTTCAGCATGCCGATTCCTTTGGCTTCAATAAACCTGATAAGATCGCTTTTTGAGAATTCTTCGGATGGCTTGTTAAGAAAATTGATGAGTGGGTTGGGGTTCAGGTTTACCGCTTCGTTCATGGCTGCATGTGTTAGAAATAGTATTCAAAGGCTTGCAAAAGTAAGAATTTTCCGTAAATTTGATACACCATCAATACATTCTGGAACCTATGTCTGTTAACCTGAACGAACTCCTCTTTTTCTCGTCTTTCCTGGTCTTTATCGTTTTAATACTGTTGTTTGACCTGGGTGTGTTCCAGAAAAACTCCCATACCATGAAATTCAGGGAGTCGCTTACGTGGACTATCGTTTGGGTCAGCATCTCTCTCTTTTTTTATCTGCTGATAAGGTTCCACGGCAACTGGATCCACGGGCTTGATTCCCTTGACGCGATTCAGGCAAGAATAGCCAGG